>OGOX01000891.1_pt1 | contig 20761 bp, 7 predicted proteins | sample 1552761 | NCBI WGS metagenome assembly OGOX01 (sample SAMEA2580212, study PRJEB22360) | human gut metagenome | biome: human gut; feature: human-associated habitat; material: faeces | place: Denmark | collected 2008/2010
CCGTGGATATGTGCTGTCCTGCGTGGCAGGACAGCACATATCAACGACCGCTCGCCAGAAAGATTTACCATTTTACGGAATCCAACCTTATAATGGTCTAAAAGACTATCATAAATATCATTACCATGCTCATCCTGACCAATAACGAAGGCATTAAAAGTTGAAAGGCTTCTATAATTTCCGACCAATGGCAAATACTTTGTTCTTTGGATATATTCATCTGAAATTTTCTCCAAATCAACAATATTAAAATCACCTTTTTTCAAACTGACTTCTTTTGGTGTTTGATAAACAGGATTGCTCACATAGAACTGAGGAGCATTATATATCATTTCACAATTCTCCATACTTGGATAACATGTATGAGAACGAACATCTTTAATAAGTCCCTCTTTTGGTGCTCCTGTTTCATCAAAACAAACTGTAATTTTATTCCTTACAGAAGAAACCTTTCTTTCATAATTGGAAATTTTATCCAAAATACCAAGCATTTCATTATTATGAACACTTACCAACTTGGCACAGTCGGGGTATCTTCCATCTTCAAAAGTATCAGACAGAAGCTTAATGTACTTTGCATTATAATGCACAATACGATTCTTATGTCCAGCTAAATTCCATTTGCCATCCTTTCCTTTTATGCCTTCACAGATGCCTTGCCCATTATGCATATAACAATCGTCAACTGTCTTTGGATGAAATAGATTACTGATACTATCAAACGATATTTCGTCCTTCAATCCAGTATAAATATTAGCACTATATTTACGACGATGAGCTATCGGGAACAAATTCAATGCATTCTGATACTGGAAATGATATTGCAATCGGCGATACATTACCTTTCGTAAGGGCTGTCCTTTGGCATCATCATATACTGACTCAGGATGCAACATACCCAAATACCCCTTTTCACTAAGAAGGTCAAAACAGTTAGTCAATACATTTTTGTATAAATCAGCTTGTTGACCTACAAGCAAAGGATAACATGCAAAAGAATTCATGAATGTAGCAGAACAAGTTGCCTCAACCTGCTCCATCATGCACATGCTCTTGATTGTTGCATTTTGAAAATATATTTCCAACGCATGTTCAACATCAGTTGCACTATCTTCACGAATAAGAACCTCTGGGTATTTTTCGCCAATAACCTCTTGCTGTTCATACGACCATTTTTCCCATGGTGGGTTACCACAGATAATATCAAAGCCATCTCTCAGCCAGAACACCTCCAAGAACTCCAACATTGGGTGGAAGAAATGATAGCGCTTGGCCAACTCCTTGACAATATCAAAGCGACGCTCACTGTAAACACCCTCCAATGGCAGCTTGTTGGTCTGCTTATTACCCATTTCTGCGATGTAATATTCCAAAGACTGAACTTTGGCTGCACTTTTTTCCTCCTCAGCATCAAAGTCGATTCGTCCCTGTTTAGGCAAGAACAAATCTTCCTCTCCAGTTTTGCCTGCATTAGAGAAACGAACTTTAGGAGAAGCCTCTTTCATGTCCACATCCAAGACACGCTCAATATCATCCCAATAATCCTGTCGGGTAGGAAGGTCTGCAAGGTCTTTGTACTCCCAGAAGAAAAGAGCACACCAATAGTCCATCACCGCCTTGAGTTTCATGTATGGCGAATTTTTTCGATAACGCTGGTCATCGAACTCTTCACGCTGCGCATTGGTTTCAAAAGGCAAAGTGCGTTTACCTGCATATTTCCAAACAGCATATCCATTGTTGGCATATTCTGCCACCCCCATCTGAAACTCTACATACTTTTTCAAAAGTACATCAATCTTACGGCTGATGCGCTCCAGCTGCTTGTATTCCTCTCCAGAGATACCCTTGAGCCATGACTTACGAATGTTAGCCATGGCTTTTTTCTTCTCCTTTAACTTTTGTTCCTCTTCGTTACTGAATGTAGGCAATTTGGCATTGAGTATGCCCAGCATATCTTGCACAGGAAGAAGAAAATGATAAACCTCTGTATAGTGACGTTCCAGACGAGAATCAGAGAAGTGAATACGGTGCGTAGGAGTCTCCCACCACTTCTTGTCGTAAGCACGTTGTCCTACGATAGTTCTCATAACATCGCTTTTCTTATACACTTTCAGCCATGCACCAATCACCGCATTACCCTCGGCAAGACGGTTGGAGAAGAAAGGAACTTCCATATCCTTGTGCATCACATTGAGCCACAAGGATAGCTTGCCAAGCTCAATAGCAGTTGCATTGAGATCGACACCATACACATTGCTGGTGGCAATGAATGCCTTCACCTTCTGCAGCTCATTAGGATATTGCAAAGGGTCGATGGTTTCACCCACTTCTTGCTTGCGGAACTGTAAGTAAAGCACCGCCAACTGGTTGATAACCTCGTTTTGGAAAGCGGCTGCACCCATGGCAGGCTCCAAAATCTTCATCTGCAACAAGTCGGAAGCCTTAATCTCACCACGCTCCAACTTCTCTACGATTGGTTTCAAAGTATATTTCACTGTACTCTTGGTCAGCACCTCTGGAGTATAGAAAGAGGCAGACTTCTTGCGATCACGGCCATTCAGACGGTAGATAAACTTGCCCCTAGGATGAATGATGTCATGACCTTCCTCATCTTTCAATATCTCATCTTCCTCAAACACGTCACGACGAGAACGAGGTTGCAGATACGTTTCCACCAAATCACCCTTAGGATGCACCTCGATATAATCTTCTTCAGCATAGAAGCCACGATAAGCCAAAAGATTCTCATACACACTACCCAACTGGTTGATGCCCAGATTGGCATACGAGATACGTCCACGCGGCTTACCCTTTTGTTTCTGCGACAAAGACAACTGGCAAACAATGCTCTGCCATACAACATTACGGAACTTGACACCTACGAGCACTTTCAACTTAGTATCAGAGAACAAAGGCGAGTCGATATGGCGCACACGGAAAGAGGCCGTCATGGATGAAGCATCCACACGGTCTTCGTTATAACCTCGCAAGATAAGCGCAAAGAGTCGCTTAATGCTATGGTCAAAGAAGTAGCCATTCAGTTCCTCAGCCGTAATAAGGTTTACCTGTTCCAAATCACGCAACATCTCCAAGGAATAACCTCGCTGATAAGTTTGGTCGTTGATTGGCAAGATATCGAGGTCGGGACGACTCTCCGCATAAAAAATGAACAATAAACGATAGATGAAAACCAAACAGTCATCACGCATCATGGTCTCAAAGTTATCATCCGTCTCATCCTGGTCGTGGAACTTATTATCCGGCGTATGCTTGATATACCAGATAGCCTCGTTAGCCAAAGCCTCCACAGCTGCAACCACACCACGCTTCAAGTCTTGCGTCACGGCATAGGCATTCTTATAGCTCTCCTCTTCCAATTGCTGCATCAATGGCGTATCGCCAATGGCAGCAAGAGCCTCACGAGAAACCAAAAGATAAAACAGAGCGAAATAGTTGCGCATGGCACTCTGCGTGGTCTCCACCAACAGACGTTCTATATCAAAGCGGAGATAAGCACCACGCTCCCACTTGTCGGCATCCATAAAAAATACCATATTGCCTGACGACATCAAAATATAACGAGGATGTTCTTGCTCTGGAAGAGAGAATATATGAGTGACAAGACGATCCAGTCCCAATTCTGCAAAACCAGTCTCTGCATCCGTATCATCAGATGCAGAGACAAGAGTAGGAATATCCATCACATAAAGCTGAGGAGAGCCATCCGTCCGATTACAGACAATACGTACAGGAACATCCTGCTGCGCCCCATTCTCACCTATCGGAAGAGACAGAATAGCTGCAGGCTGTTCTTTTACAGTTGCCTTATAATAACCTAAGCACTCCAATAGTTTGGAATTGAAATCAAAAGTTTCACGCTCTTTGTCTTTTTCACGAGCATATCGTGACGTAACCGCTTGCTTGTAACGGTTATATTGCTGACGAAGCGCAGAAAAGCGAGTACAAAGTTCCTTGATACCTTCCTGCGAATAGCCAGACTTGTCAAAGACTTTCTTCTGGAAATCCTCCGTAAAGTAACCAGTCGAAAAAAAGTCGTTAATATTATCTATGAAACTATATGCTGCCATATCTTATGTACTAAAATTTAAAAGTTATAGAAAGCCGCGATCACTTTGATGAATGGTTCACCTTGGAGCGATTGTAAATCCTTCAGGTACTGACCTCTATCCTGCGAAAGAGATTCCACCTTTTTCTTGCGCTTGTCCATGCGAACCCCAGCAAAGCCACTTGGCATCAATTCATCAGCCAGGAAAAGGCTTAGCTGCTTTTGCTCACCATAAATCCAGTCGTTCAATTTCTTGCTATAATTGGTTACCACGCTGTTCATGGCTGCCATCTTGGTAGCTTGTTGCTCACTCATAATAGTCTTGGCATTATCTATCGCCTCAGGAAGCAAGTCATGAAGACGGTTCAAATCTTCCTCTGCAATCGTGTCAGTATAAAGCGTATCTTTCAGATGATTGGTGGTTATAAACTCACCTAAGGACATCGGCTTGAAAATGCCATTTCCATCCTTGTTGACCGGGCACACCAAGAAGTCGCTAATCACACTGTTGCCAAGCTGGTTACTCACTTGTCCATTGATGACAAAATAAGCCATATTCTTCGGCAGGAAACCCAGTTTTGCAACAGGGGCGTCATTTTTAGGCACAGATGCAGAGAGCTTGGTCAACATATAACGTACCACAGGGTGCAAGTCGTAAAGTATCTGGGTGTCCGCCCAGCGTATGCCATCGGCATTACTTTGGTTATTATCTACCACTCGGGCATTTTCTATTGCCTTCAGCACATCCTCCTTATTCGTAGATAGATGATAGCGCATGCCACGTCGAGGCTTAGCTTCCGCAGGTACATCAAAGAGCACCGTATCGAGTTCGTCGGTGTTGGTAACATTCACCATATCATCATCAATAGTCACATTGCCAGGCTTGATAAGATGGTCGCTCTCCAACTGTCGGAAGAGAGCAGAATAGAAATCCATATCCTTTTTGTAGATGGATATTCCTTCATCAATCTTCACCTCCACCTCGCTATCATCAGTCTTGCCTATCGTTACTATATCGTTAGGCTTTTCATCAGGAATCTTCTCTTCGGCATTGGTCTGGGAATCCTCTGCATCACTACCCATTCCCAAAGTAGCCAACTTTGCCCAAATATCCTCATCATCATTGATGATGGCCTTTTCTATCACTTTCTCCTCTTGGTGTACATCATAAAGATGGAACACCTCCGCTGCATCTCCCAAGGTACGATTCACCTCGTCCTCTTTTTCCTTTAAACGGTCAAGGATGCGGAAGTCGGTACTGATGTTAGGATTGTCACTACGGAGCACCAGATAATGAATGTATGGCACACGAGGCTGCTTGTAACGGTCAATGCGACCATTGCGTTGTTCAAGTGTAATCAAACTCCAAGGGATGTCATAATTGAACATTCTGTTACAATAATAGTGAAGGTTGACACCTTGCGCACCTGCATCACTACAGATAAGCATACGTATCGGTGAATCCTTTTTACCAAAGTTCTCTATCATGGCATCCTGTTCTGTATCAAGCATACCACCCTGGAATACAGCTATTCGAGGATATTCCCCATCACCGCTACGGATAGGTTTATCCTTAATTTTAAAGTCTTTCTCCAAATTGGCTTTGAGATAATTGATAGTCTCTATTCGCTCGGTAAACACCACGATACGATCATCCTGCTCACGTCCAGCCCAATTGAGCGAGCGAAGAATCTCGCAAAACTTATTATATTTGGTATCCTGATGGGTAGCAATAATCTTATTGACGATGTCAAGTTGCTCTCGCAACTCCTCATCATCTACCTTTTCCAAACGATTCTCAATTGACTTACGAGCCGCAGCTGGAGACGACATATAGCTTTTGAAAAGCAACAAAGGCATAAACATTTCACCAAAGCCAGAAGAAGATTCCTTATATAACTTGAACTGTTCGTGCTGATGACACAAGAACTGCTCTTCAAGAGGAGCCAGCGTAACATGGTCTGATATCAATTGGCGGTCCTGGAATTGAGCCGCAATCGTAGAATCATTCTTTAAGTCATTCTTAAAACGACGAACATAATACGGCTTGATATTTTCTGCCGTGAAATTGCCATCTAATGGAATGGCAGTAGGTTCCAGCATACGAACAAGAGAAGCAAAATTTTCCCTACGGCCATTGTGAGGCGTAGCTGATGTGAAAATCAAACTATCACAATGCTCGGAAAGAATTTGCGCCAACGCTCCACGCTGGCTGGCTGTATTGGCTACCTTGTGACACTCATCTATAACGATGATATTCCATCGTGTATGCTCTATATAGCTTCTAAAACTTTGACTATTTTTCAATGTATCTACAGATATGATAGTCTTATCATAATAGTCGAAAGGATTCTTATTGAGAGGTATAATGGTTTTGATACGGTTCACCCCTGTAGAATCAAGACGCACCAAAGGTATGTCGAAACGATTCCACAGTTCTTCCTGGAACTGCTTGAGAATGCTCTTCAAGGCAACCACAAGAATACGCTTGCCACGACCTCGGCGAATCATCTCAGAAAGAAAGATTCCCACTTCCACGGTTTTACCAAGACCTACGGCATCAGCTATCAACATTCTAGGACGAGGCATAGAAAATGCCTTGACAGTTGGCACCAACTGATAATTATGAACATCAAAAGCGCCCTTTTGAGCTATCGTGATATGCGGTGACTGCGTAGTACTGGAACGCAAAGCAGATTCAATATATAATTTAGTGAGACGATAACCACTCTGGGTATCTGCTATAAAATGAGTATTCTCTGGACGTACAGGTTCTATGTCATCCTCCAACGCGGTGTCGAAACAAAAAGTCTTGTCCATGACAAGAGGGGAAATTCCCACTACATCAAGCAGCAAGTTATGATTACCGCCATCATTGATGTCGGTAATCAAGAAGTCCTCCCCTCTTACGGTGATACGTTGTCCTATTGTATATGCTGTGTTCATTATTTATGTTTATTTAATGTGAGAAGAAAAGAAGAAGGTTCACCGCATCCTGTGATAAGAACACGATTAATGGCACGGGTAAGAGCGACATACATCAACGAGCGTTGCTCTTGGTCATTCTGCCGTTGTTGTTCCTCATCCATTTCTGTAAAATTAGCAGGTCGATATGGAATCGTCGCAGCACTTACATCAGCAAGGATAACTACACGGAATTCCAATCCCTTCATCCTATGGAAAGTAGAAAGGTTCACTCCCTCTCTGTCACCAGCATCCATCTTCCAACAAGGAATATCCAAGTTTCGTGTCAGATAATTGGCTATACTATCTACCATGCTATTGCGATAGGCAGCAACACAAATGTCACGAGGCTTTATCTTGGCATCAAGACAGGCTTGTACATAAGCGCCAATCGCTTCAAACTCCTGATTTTTATTCTTATATAATTGATAGACAGGAGCATCTCCATGAAGCAAAGAGACATATCCCTTCAAACTTTCCTCGCCACCATCAAAGTCATCTGCCTCAACACCAGATACTATGCAAACAGCCTGACGCTTTATTTCCTCTGTGGTTCTATAGTTGACTCTAAGGCGACGACTGCGACCTTGTATGTTGATGCCCGCAGCCTTGAAATTCAACTTGCGTGAGTAGATGCGCTGATATGGGTCACCAACAAGGAATAAGTCGTTAGCTCCTTCTGGAGTAAGCGCACGTAGGAAACGCAACTCCGGATTAGCCAAATCCTGAATCTCATCAGCGATGACATGAGTGAACATAAATTCAGGTTGTTCTCTCAACCAATGCGTTGTGACATTGAATAGCTCTCGCTGAGAAAGGATGTTCTGCCTGTTTTCCTTCTCACGAAAACTTACCACCATTTCCCATACATTCTTGCGTTGCTTGCGAGACAAGGAGTTGCCTAATCCTATTCGAGGTGTCTTGAGGTATTGATCCAAAGAATCAACATCGTGATAAAGAATCACCTCATTGTACTCCTTTTGGAGGAAATCTGCTGAAAACTCGGACATATTGTCCATCTCGACTTCTTGCCATAGATGATGCATACGCTCATCATTGTCAAAGACTATAGTCTTACCACCCACCAAACTATTCGCTTTGGCTATTGTTCGTACCAGAGTATCCACCGTTTCCAACTCATAACGTTGTCTTGGCACATCCATTTGTTTGACAAGAGAACCAAGATTCTCAATCAAGGCACGATTATAAGCGGTATATAGGACTTTTCCATTTCCTTCGTATGCTGTTGTACAAAGGCGCTTAAGTCGATGTATGGCTGCAACAGTTTTTCCTGTACCACCACCTCCGCTAACTTTCAAGGAGCCTTTGTAGTTACCTTCCACGATTCGACGCTGTGACGGATGTAGGAAAATCATCCATTGCTTCAAGTCCTCTTTAAGAATTTTGTCAAGTTCTTCATCGTCTGTAATGTCGATGAAACGGCGTCGGTTATTTTCACTTTGCAACTGCTGCTCATGCTCCGCTTCCTTACGCTTACCTTCTTCTACATCATATATAATGCGGTCTATATCTTCTGAATCCAAAAGATAATACAAATTCTCCCACGCATCCTGTGGAAGTTCGTCTTCATATTTATCCAAATCATCCAAGTCCTTGAACTTGCGGACCAAAGACAAGTTTTCCGCTGGTACACCGATACGTAAAAGCTGCTCATCCGAATATTTGCTAAAAGCATACGTGTCAGACTGGCTAACATGCTCTTGCTTTTCCTGTTCTTCGGAATGTTCAACAGAAATCACCTGAAAAGAAGATACTTTGTCGTTCCAGATAAACTTTTTATTACGAGCCCAAGCCATGGCTTCATCATGATGATCGATATGAAGCAAACAATAATCCTCTCCACCAACAACACCGATAATCATTCTATAATCTAAACCGAGACGAGCTGTGCGCATACTATCATCCTTGAAGTCTGATATGGACTCCAAGTTGATAGCTGCCGACTTTGGGTTCTCCTTAAACTTACGTCGAAACTCTTTGAATTTATTTTGTACGTCTCGTGGCAGGCTCATGATGGCATCCCAACAAGACTCTTCAAGAAACAGTCTCATATATATATGCTTTTATTTAATGTCGTTAATATCAAATGTATCCGGTTCGAATATTTTGTAACCTTCGGCAATGACAGCTTCCTCGTCATCTGGGAAGAATACAAATCTATGCTTTTCGGAAACAAGCTCTACTTCACACACTTTTTTACCTTTTCTATTTTTGATGGCAACTCCTGCATGATGGTCAAACTCTATACCCTCCTTCAGTAGATTGATAACAATCTCATGGAGTTCGTCATCGAATTCATCAGCTATTTCTTCCCATTTTGATTCTGCCGACTCCATTGGGTTTTGTGCATCTGTCTCAATACCTTGATAAAGAGACACCAGGTTATAGACACGCCAAAAATCCTGCCATTGCTCTTCTGGCAATCCTTCGTCAGGATGGATGTCCATAGGTACCTCAAATACAGGAACTATGGTATGATTGGCCATATCCACATTGACTTTCAAAGCCGCCCAAGGTTGTTTTGGAAACAGTTTGATAGATGCAGACATTGATGGTTGAAGACCCACCATATACATCAGCAACGTATCTTTTATTTTTTTTGCCTCCCACAAATGACCAAGAACGTACAACAGACGCTCCATCGAATTACGTCTGTCACGCCATTCGTTTTTTCCCAACTTGTTCAGAAGGGCGCCATTATGCCTGTCTATCACAGAATCTTCAGGATGGTCTGCATCTTCGAATTTATTCATGTCTGCCCAAGTCAATGTAACAGACATGTATTGCTTAGATTTTTCTATACTTTGACGTTTCATAAAATCTTTCGCAAAGACATTATGCTTTCCCGAAGCATGAAAGTGATAGCCGTCCATATAGACAGCAATACTTCTCAAATATTCGAAAGGCAGTTCTTTCCAACCACGCCCATCGTTCTCTTGCATCAAGACAGGACGTATCAAGAAGTCTGGCTCCGTATGAAATTCGACACCCTTGGATTTATCAAGAATATATTGCGGAGTAATCTCATAAGACAGTCGATGAGCTCCATCATCATACTCCAGATTATATTGCTGATGATACGAAGTCTCATTTTGTTGAAATTTCCAAGCATGCGTCCCCCCCAGCTGATTGTCTTCTTGCACAAAACGCTGAAGGGCATAGACAAACCGCTTCTCCAATTCACTTTCCTCCAATCCACCATCAGAAGAAAGGTTGCCAAGAGCCTTTACATCTTCCCAATTACTTGAACCATTGTTTTCATTACGGCAATAATCCAATATCTTACGGAATAACTCATCTGCACGTTTTCGACTCAATTTGTCTTGAATGCGATTATTACTATATGTATAAATGCAATGGTAACACCCATCCTTGCCATGATTCTGGCAATCACATGTATGGATGCGTTCCCAAGCATTCTGCAATATCTTTTCAAACTCTTCTGGCTTACTTATTTGTGCCAAGTAACCTGTTCCGCCAGGAATTGTATCATAGAGAATGACATAACGGTCAAACTTGTGAGTTTCCTCGTTATAGCTTTTGTATTTCTCTATTTGTATATGGTCAGGATTTCCTGCGAAATAGTCACGCAATCCCAAGCCGATACCAGCAGCAAACATATCTGTAGTTTCCTCAGTATCCACTTCTTGCACTGGCAACAAGACCTTGATGGCTTCCGTATGAAACTTATGATAGAGATACACTTCCTCGAAATACTCATCAGGCTTATCCATGTATCGCTTATCCTTGTTCTTACAGAAAGGATAGTGTAAATCCTTAGAATCTACCACATTCAATTCATTGGACTTACTTGTTGATTTGCCACAATACTTACAGGTCACAAAACCTTTGGTAGGAATATGCTCATGCTCATTGATATCTAAGTCTCGAACATCTTTCTGTTCTGAATCTCCAAGATTGATGTCTATGACATCTACACTCTTGCAATATTCTATTCCAAAAGGTATCGTACGCAATCCACTTGCCTTGACACTGCCATCAAGAATGAAATGTTTGGACGTAACATAACTATTGCTATCCCTATCATCGCTTTTATCGTCAAGCACAGCCTCTTCCTTCCTATCACTCGAACGCACCTCATCCATACGCACAAAATAGTGAACATTGTTTGGCGTACCAAATGCTTGGTCACCACAAACAGGACACTCATGACTATGCTCTTGTTTATCCAACTCTATATAGTCGCATTTTGAGCAGAATCTCATTTTCATAAGAGCTTCTTTATCTCCCGTATTCCAGTTAAGCGTGGAAAGTCCAGAGACATTCATACGATATTTCTGTGCATAGAAATGATTGCCTGGTGCCAACTCTCGCAAAGCTGATGATGCAGAACGTTGAACGCTCAACTCCTCTATCTTGTACTTAGCAGATTTGTCATCCAATGGTGGGTGATGGATGATGGTTGCATCCAAAGTTACACCTGACTCAGGGAATGCATAATTCGGCAACAATCCCGCATTCGTCATAAACTCAAGCAACTGTTGATTCATTAAAGTTCGACGAGTCTTGCTTAGTACAGCCACCTGAATTTCCAATTCTTTCCTTTCCTCATCAGTCTTTGCCAGATTACTATCATTGATTCGTTTACGTAAATCATTGATACGATTCGACATAGACATATACTTATCATACAGTTTATCAAATTCTTTACGTATCCCAGTTACAAACTCACCAGTACCCAAGATCTTAGACAAGTTGGCTAATGCGTTCTCCTGCTCTTCTGTATATTGAGAGCGGAAGTTGGTTTCAAGATTCGAGCCATTTGTCTCAATGAAAGCAATGATACGATTGAAAAAAGAAGCGCTATTTGTCTTGAATGTGCTCAATGGCAAATTATACACCTTTGTCGGAATCTGATTGTTCTGATTATCCAACCCAGTCCATGTATCAAGGCAATAAGCAAAGAAATGCCTACGCAATATATCCACTGCAGAAAGGTAACAACCTGGTGTATTGATTTTTCCCTGCATCATCTCCTTTGGCTCTGCATAGTAAAACAAGTCATGATATTCATTGCGAGCAAAATCAATAATGAGTGCAGCTCCACTTTTACGACCAGCACGTCCCACTCTTTGTATAAAGTTGGATGGCATTGGAGGGACAGAAGTGTTTAGTGCCACATTCAAGTCACCGATATCAATACCCATTTCCAATGTAGATGTCGCCACCAATGTATTGACACTATTCTTTCCTTCATTACTCTTAAATTGGTATTCTATACTCTCACGTTTCTGACGATCGAGAATGCCCGTATGCTCATGTGAGTAAATACGTGGTGAGAGCTGACGATTATAAACATTATAATAATACTTATGAATCTCATCTCGTTTTACCTCTGTATATTTACCTTGACACTTATATTCGAGACATGGAGTATTCTCAGAAACTTCATCTTCGTTGGCAACACACATCACAGAAGTACAATGGTAACAGTGAATATGCTTTACTTTATCAGAGATCAAGAGAGCAGATGGTGAGATACAGTAATTTTGCTCTGATTCACGAACGCTCTTATTACAAATTCCTTCTTCGCAAAAAACTTCAAACAGTTTTTGGTAAAAGTCATTGTAAAGACCATCCGGGATTTCTGCCATCATAAAGCCATTATCTGATAAGTCGGCAGTAAAACACTTCAGAAAATAGTACTTATACCAATTGAGTACCCTTGGATTCACATAAGTGGTATCAAGGATACTACGATTGTCAAGATGTGTAGTTGCGACCAGTTTCGGATAACGTGCACGTGAACCAAAGTATCTATGAAGATAATATTTCGAAGGCTTATTATTATTCATCTCGTAAGTCGTGGACTTCACTTCACGAAAACGAGAGAGAAATGGATGGTCCACGGCTCCACGCATGCGAATGCGGTGCAATACGCCATTGGCGAACTGCACAAAATGTTGACGTGTAATACGCTCCAATCTATTTTCATCAAGCCATGGTTTCATCTGCTTATAGACATTCCTCAATTGGTCTTCATCAAAATAAGTTGCTGAAGCACCTGATTTTTCCAAAGTACGACCAATGCGAGCATTGAATCCAAATTCTGAAGCAATTTCCCATCCAAGACGAAGGTCAAGCTGTTCTATAAAACCTTTCTTAAATTTATGGTCATTGACTCTGAAATCTGTATCTAAGTCTATGTCACCTAATCTATCTGGAGGGAAAAAGCGATAAACATATCCCTCTTGATTCTCTTCGAAATGTAATTTTTCCTTCCAATACAGAACAAACTGCTTTTCGAGATTTTCAAGACTTATTGGGAGTTTTCCCTTCTCGCTCAAATTCCGAATACAATTCTGTAAAGCATTACGGAAAGAGAAACGATAATTTCGCGCCTCAAAAAATCCTGCCTGATGAGCTGCGTCTTGCACGCTGTTAGTAAAAGCAAGTATTTTTCGATTGGCTTCCACTTCACCATCAAGATCTGACGACATGATTTGACTAATAGCCACAGAAGCCATCGTTGCTACTTTCGTACCAATGATTGCTAAAGAATTGTCTGAACAACAAGAAGGACAAGACTGGACAAAGCGAGGATTCTTACCATGTTTCTCTGCATCAATTTTACGCATAGCATATACATGTATGCGGTTCTCCTTTTCTTCATCCTGCTGATCATATACATGCAAATCGGCTGGGTCTATCCACCAAGATTCAGTTATTCCTTGATATTCTTCTATTGGCTTGTTGTCGTCTTTACACAGATTCAGCAACCAACAATTCTCATTGTTATTGATAAACTGTATAGCAGTTTTACCAGGGTCTTTGTCTAAGCTATTCGACTTCTTAGTCTTATACGCTATCCAACCTGAATCTCCGCATTCACGACAGAAATAAGCAGGTAAAGCAAGCTGTTGCTTATCCTCTTTGTTCACATCTTTTCGCCAAGTAAACTTAACTTCATTCGACATAATACGAAGAAAGCCAGAAAGCTCTCGTAACCAAAGTTGAACTTGCAAGTACAGAAAAGGAAATTGAGGTTTTACACCTTTCTTCGCTGCAGCTATCAGAGCTAATAAAGATGACAGGACTGCCAAACGTGGTGACTCCACGCCCTTGTATGCAGACTCCGGCAAGGCTCTAAATTTTTCGTTTTTATCAGCAAGTTTAGCTATAAGATTGGGCGCACTGATATAGGAATTATAAGCTATATCAGTTATGTCTCTGACTATTCGTAATTCAGCCAATCCTTCAGCAAGACTTGCATTCTGCAAATGCCATAAACTCTGCTGACGGATAATATATTCGTCATAAGTGTCATCAAGTCCAAATCGGGTTTGAGGTAAATCCTCTAATTTAGGTATGAAATCATTATTTGCAGCATTGCCTATTTTCTTAACTTCTATTCTGTCTTCAACGATAACGGAATCTGCATCAAAACTTTCCCCGAACACATCAGACGCATATTTGCGCAATAAAACTTTAGAATCCTTGCCATTTCCTATGGTAGCAGAAGTTCCAACTGGGCACAATTGCCCAGCCTGTAAATCCAACTTTAATTTCAAGCGACGTATTAAGTTAGCAACATCTGTCCCTTGCGCTCCATCATAAGTATGCAACTCGTCCAAGACAAGAAATTTAAGTATTTCCTTGTCCTTAAAATTATAGTACCACAATTTTGCGTAATTATGCTTCATCAAAGCATAATCAAGCATCTTGAAGTTTGTCAATATAATATCTGGCGGTGTTTCTAATATTTGGTCTCGATCTTCAATGATATTATGCTCCCCCATGGCAACAGGATATTTCTTTTCACGATTCTTACCTTCTCCAATGAAAAGACCAGCCGTTACCTTTCCTCGAAGACGCTCATCTTGATAGATAGCCTCAGCAAGACGCTTAGCTTGGTCACTTGCCAGCGCATTCATAGGATAAAGTATAATTGCTTTAACACCTTCCGCATGTTCATGATTCTGTCGCCATTGGTAGCAATAATCAAGTAATGGAAACAAGAAACATTCAGTTTTTCCAGATCCTGTACCTGTTGTCAAGAGGGTTGACTGTGGAGAATGATTATCTTTAGATGTCAATCTCTGAAAAGACTGATACTGATGCTTGTAAAGCGTATAGCCAGGAACAATATCCATTACATCAGAGCCATCGCTATCGGCAGAAGTAAATGGTGTTTTCAAAGAAATATATGGTTCATGCGCAATACCATACTTGTCATTTTGTATAAACGCATAAAATGCATCATTCACCTCCTTGTCTTTGAAGTTGAATGTTGCTTTCAAATATTCAATAATGGCATCTTTAGCCTCATATGCTTGTTGTAATGGGAGCATTATTCAATTCGTTTATTGTTATTAATCATTAGTCCTCATCAACAGCATCTATACATAATAGTTCTGTCAATGGAACCTCCAACAGTTTGGCAATTTTCATGAGAGCACCAATGTCTGGTTGACATGTATTGGTACACCATTTAGACACTGTCGTCTGATTTTTTCCAAGTTGTTCAGCTAACCATTTATTAGTGCGTTTCTTTTCTACAAGCACTATTTTTAGCCTGTTCAATTCCTTGTTTGCCATAATTACGCTATTTTTGATACAAAAATAATCTTTTTATTTGAAATTAGCAACTTCTTTATAATTATTTAGCAATAAAATGAGAATAATTCATCATTACGCTATCAAAACATTAATATTTATTCAAGATTTATCATATCATTATTCACATGTTTGTAAAGCATATTCTCTTCTTTTAACCAAATTTCGAAAGAAGGGATGTCTGGATTATCAAATGTGCCATGAGCACCGAATATCAAAACGCCCCCTTTCTTCTGTTTGTTGCTACATAAGAAAGTAATTTAATTACCAACTCTACGTTGGGAGGTACTCGCCGCCATCTCCATCGCCTGAGACTTATTAAGATTCAAATAAAAGTCACGCCCCAAAAACCTTGCCACGTTTTGAACGTGACAAGTCTATTTCGTCAATAATGGCATTACTACCATGATATAACTCTAACATACTAATCGCCCTTCATACTTTTGATAAGACAACCGTCGTTTTGTAATAGGGAAAAAACTGAAAGAAGGCTATGCCGTAAAGACGTGGCAGGGCAAAGACGTGGCAGGGCAAAGACGTGGCAGGGCAAAGACGTGGGATTAAAAGGCGATACGGAAATACAGACTGCCAAAGGGTTGAACCGAATCCGCAAACAGGGTGCGGGAAGCAGATTCGTACATGGTGACAGTATGCCTCAGGAAGTTGTAATTCCGGTATTGCACGTCAACATCAAGAAGAAACAAGGAATCAGTGAGGTTTCGGTGGATATTCTCAACAGGAAGAGTCGTATTACCACCAATAACCAGACTATCAGTTTCTACCAGAGCGAGCCTGTTACCGACAAGGTGAAGGGGGTAGATATGCGTTTCGGTTTCTACGACAAGGATGGCAATCTCCTCTCCGACTCCATCGTGCTTAGCTTCAACAGCGAGAGCAAAGAGAGCGAACAGAGAGAGCAGAAGCATAAATTCGTGTTCAAACGCCAGCTCACGGAACTGAATGGTCAGGAGATTTATCTTCGCAAGGAGCAGCAGATTGCAGGAAGCAACCAGTTTAAGAAATTGGATGATATTCCTTATAAGATCAGCGTCTTGTTTGATGCAGAATTCTAAATAACTGGAGGTAAAAATGAAGTAAGCTTCATGTGCGATTGAAATAGGCTTCATTCGCCATCGAAGCCTATTTCATTTAGAGCAGAAATAATCTTCCCCTGCCAAAAAGGGTATTTCTGTCAATACTTATAACCAATTTTTACATACTGGAAAACTTGGAATCTAGCAACGAAAATAGGGAGTTTTGAACATATCAAATACCCTATTTTCTGCTTCTAATTAAGCGAATACCCTATAGTTGTACGACTATAAAGTTGTAGTCGTACGACTATATAGGCTATAGTCGTACAACTATAGAATTCCTATTTCAACGCTATCAACGAGCAAAATCATAATTCTTTGATTATTAACACATTACCATTTTCTCCCATATTTTCAATATTCACAAAGAAATAAGAATTGTTTGAAAATACGAGAATCTCAGCAAGGGAAATGTATAAAAATAAAACGACCCGCACATTTGAGCATCGTTGAGAGGCTTGGCGGGGTCTGGCGGGTACAAAGGTACGAAGATTATTCGAAACCGGCAAACTTTTGGGGAGAAATTTTAATTTCGCATGCTAAAAAGTATAAAGCATTTACAAAATAAGCTACTCCGCCCCCATGCGGTAATTCTTTGGCGACAAACCGGTATGCTTCTTGAAGAAGGTGCCGAAGGATGAGGCATTAGGGAAGCTTAACTCGCAGGCTATCTGCTGAATCGTCATGTTCGTATTCTTCATCAGATAAATGCTGCGACGGATAATCGCCTTGAAAATCAACTGCTGAACCGTCTTGCCACATACCGACTTCACGATGACGGAGAGATATTTGGGAGTGATGCAGAGCTGGTCGGCATAGAAAGCCACACTCCGCTCACGCATGAAGTTCTCCTCTATCAGCTTCACCAACATCTCGAAAGTTTCTATCTTACGTCGCATCTCCTTACCTTCCTTCTGGAACGAAGCAGAAAAAATGCTGCAAAGACGATAGGTTACCGCCATCAGAAGCAACTTCTGCTCATGCAAACTGTAAGTGTCATGCTTCTCCTTCTGCTCTAAATCCAAAAGCATCCGGGCATAAGAGGTCAGCATCTCCTCATATTCCGTATGAGCCACCGTGCACGACTGGGGATAGAGCGTAGAATAAAGCCGCATACTGACTACGGTATTTCCCAGCATGTGGAGAATCTGTTCCACACGATAAAAAAGCAACGTGTATCGGAAGTCTGCAGAGACTTCCTGCACATGAAACAGGATTCCGGGAGAGAGAAAAACGGTCTCTCCCATAGACGCAACAAAGGATGTTCCATCTACACAGAAACGGAACATCCCTTGATGACAAACTACTATTCCGACATAATCAGAATAGAAAGGCTGCATCAGAAAATGAGGAAAATCATAAGCCTCATATATGATTATATTGTCTGTTATCTCCATTTTTTCAAATTGCTTGAACTGCGAAGATAACAAAAATATCAATTCCATCTGATAACAATCCCGATTATTTATGATATTTTAGCAGATTCCCAGCGCTTCCGGATCAAAGACCATGAACTTATAATTTTTTAAAAAAAGAACATTATATTGCACCTTTTCTTGCGTAATCTAGAAATATTTATTACCTTTGCAGGAAATGTACAATATAATGCACTACTCAATCGTATCTGACTGAATAAAAACAACATAAAATGTTGATTTTCAAATAAGAAAATAAAAAAGACAAAAAACAAAAGAAATGAACATCAAGTCAATAGGCAGTAAAATCAAGGGAAATCCTACGATGGTAGAGGGTACGGTGTATTCCATGCTCATCATCTGTAGCATTTCCCATTTCCTGAACGATATGATTCAGTCGATTATCCCTTCCATCTATCCGATTGTGAAGGATAAGTTCGACTTCTCGTTTGCACAGATTGGTATCATCACACTGGTCTTCCAGATGACATCTTCCATCCTGCAACCTTTCACAGGACTTTATGCCGATAAGCATCCCCGTCCCTATGCCCTCTCCATCGGCATGTGCTTCACGTTGGTGGGGCTGCTCCTGCTGGCTTTCGCCGAGAATTACTTCCTGATTCTCCTGGCAGTGAGCGTTGTCGGCCTGGGTTCGTCCGTGTTTCATCCCACAGCATCGAGAGTGGCCCAGATGGCATCGGGAGGCAAGAAGAGTCTGGCACAATCCATCTTCCAGGTGGGTGGCAATGGAGGTTCTGCAACAGGACCTTTGCTTGCAGCCATCATCATCCTGCCTTTCGGCCAGCATGCCATCTCCTGGTTTGCCCTTGCAGCCCTGCTTGCCGCCATCATCATGGTAAGATTGGGAGTCTGGTATAAGGCACGACTGGCTTACGTGGTGAACCATCCCCAGAAACAGCCCCTTCTTAATACCCATATCTCTAAAAGGGTGAAGTATTGGGCTCTGTTCATCCTCATCATGCTCGTGTTCTCCAAGTATTTCTATACGGCATGCATTACGAGTTACTTCACCTTCTTCCTGATGGATAAGTTCGGCGTATCGGTACAGACCTCGCAGCTGTGCCTCTTCGTATTCCTTGCCGCCTTTGCCATAGGTACGGTGGCAGGAGGAATGCTGGGTGACAAGTTTGGCAGAAAGTATGTCATCTGGTTCTCCATTCTGGGAGCAGCACCCTTTGCCATCGCCATGCCTTTTGTGAACTTCACATGGACCATCATCTGTACCTTCCTTTCTGGCTTAATCATCGCCTCGGCATTCTCTTCCATCGTGGTATATGCCACCGACCTGATGCCAGATAAAGTGGGATTGATAGCAGGCATTTTCTTCGGCCTGATGTTCGGACTGGGAGGACTTGGCTCAGCGTTCTTCGGCTGGTTAGCCGACAAGACCAGTATTGAGTTTATCTTCCAGGTGAGTGCCTTCCTGCCATTGCTCGGCATCATAGCAGGATTCTTGCCGAATACCCAGAAGAGTTGATGGCTTTCTTGCCTTTATCTTCTTCCCAGGTTTTTCACATTCACATTCTTCAACAGATACTCACGGGTCAGCTCCTTGATGTTGCGCTTGCGCCAAGGTATCACGAGCATCAGTCCGGCACATACCAGACAGCCATAGAAGGTCCAGCCTGCCATCTCCTTGATGGATACCAGCGTAGCCTGAACCTGTACCTTTCCCTTCACACTCATGGCAGCCATGTTCTGCGCCTCGGTCTCCGTCTTGCCCTGATACTGCATGCCTCTTACCGTCTGGTCATAGGTCTTTGCCGTCTCCAAGCTGGTACGGTCGTAATCCTGCGCAAAGCGGGTGACGTAATACTGCTGGCGATGCTGAAGCACATTGGTGTAGAGCGCCGAACCGATACATGGGGCGATGACCATACGCACGGTGAGCATGATGCAGACCCAGGTGGACATGAAGCGGTAAGGCATGCGCTGATTGGCTATCGTGGAGATGAGCGAATAGAGCAGCATCATTCCCGTAGAACGGATGATGATAGGCCATTTCATGCGCTCATACATGCCGTCGTTCTGTACCTCGAAGTACATAAAGAGGGCGTAGCCTCCGATAAAGAGGAAGCCCAGACAGTACATCCACTTCAGGTGAACATTCTTGGCTCTGGCGATGACCGCGAAAATCAAGCCCACGGTATATCCCACCATCACCCAGTTGCCCAGGGTGGCATTCTGCCAGTTGTCTATCTTCATTCCCACATTGGTGAATACATTCACAAACATAGCGCTGGAGTTGCAGACCATCAGGAGGAAGAACAGCATGATGCCGTAATTGATAACCCTGAGCTGGAACACCTCCATAATAAAATAAGGTGAGCGGCGGGTCTTCTCCAGATAGATGAACAGGGCGGTGAAGATGAGACAAACCACCGTAGAATAACGGATGGTAGGATCATCAAACCAGTCCAGCGCCTTGCCGAACACCATTACATAGGCAAACGAGCAGAGCATGATGCTGAACACCGTGACATTGCCGAACTTCGACATCGTAATCGGGAACTTCGGCATCGGATACTTATGATAAGGCATGGTGAAGAACACGATGATGATGCCCGCCAGCATGAATGCCATCATAAAATGATACACATACT
>OGOX01000894.1_pt1 | contig 20692 bp, 20 predicted proteins | sample 1552761 | NCBI WGS metagenome assembly OGOX01 (sample SAMEA2580212, study PRJEB22360) | human gut metagenome | biome: human gut; feature: human-associated habitat; material: faeces | place: Denmark | collected 2008/2010
GGGGGGGGGTCCGGCGGGGGCGATCCCCCCTGAGGGAGAAGCAGCGCCAGCACCAGTCCAATGCCGACAGCTACCGCAGCTACCAACAGCGTGGAAATAATCTTTTTCGCCACGGTCATACTCCTACCCCCTCTTTTTCTCCGTCAGAATCAAAAAGAACGCTAATATTATAGCGCAATTTGTGCCAAAACACAACAGTTATGACAGAAAAACCCCCGACCACAGCGGATCGGGGGTTATAAGTGAATTGGCTTACGGGGCCTGGGTATTACCGCTCCCCTGACTATCGGAGGGGGTGAGCGTATCTACCCGGCCGACGGTACCGGTATTAAACTCGGTGCCGGAAACACTATCATTCATGATGGTGGTGACGGAGTAAAGATAAAAATCCTTGCCGTTTTTCCGCAGCTCATACAGCATGTATTTGGAGGGAGTCTCCTCCAGGTTACCCTTGCTATCATAATTGATACTGAGCACTGTAGTGGGTGGCACATAACCTACGGTAAGCTGGCAGCTATCCTGCTTCATTACAATTTTTTCCACGCTTGGGGTGGCAAAGCCGGTCATGGCGATGATGGGCACATGATAGGAAGCAATATCGCTATCGTACTGATAGGCATTTTCCATATCACCGATGGTCATATGCTCCAGCTTGATATTCTGACCAAACAGACTAACAGCCTGAGCATCCACATCCGCCGCCGGGATGACCATGCGGCCGTACTCATCAAATTCGTAGCTGCCGCGGCGTTCGCCCAGCATACAGGCCCACAAACTACTTTGCAGCAAAAATTCATTATCGCAGGTAGCGGGGTCAGTAAAATCGGGCGGGTCGAACATGACCACTGGCAGCAGCATCTGCTCGTACTTGGTTTTTTGGGCGGTGTTATCCGCCAGATTGCGGGTAAGGCCATAGCACCAATTAAACACGGTGCATAGCCCAATAACGCACAGCACGATAAAAACGAGGCCAATCGGCGCCGCGTGACGGTTACGGGCATTCGTTTTCTCTGTACTCATAACAGGTTCCTTTCCTTACAAGGGGCGTTGCATCAATCCTTCTCTTTTTCCTTTTCGGCTTCCTTTTCAGAATCCGGGGCAAGGATGACACGCATTTTTTCGATCTTCTGTTCTTCCATTTCCAACACAGTAAAGGTAAGCCGACCAAGCTGGAAGGTCTCACCGACAGCAGGGATGTGCTCCAACACCGAAAGCGCCAGACCATTCATGGTATCGTAGTCGTCTTCCTCAATATCGGCGGGATGGTAGTCAATTTCATCCAAGAAGTCATCCACCGGCATATCACCGCTGATCTCGTAGGTATCGGGGGTCACCTCGGTGAACTCGGTGACGACCTCGTCACGCTCATCATAAATCTCACCGACCAGCTCCTCCAGGACATCCTCCATGGTGACGATGCCCAGCGTACCGCCGTAGTCATCCATAACGATGGCGATATGCACCTTTTTACGCTGGAATTCCGAGAGCAGACGGGCAATTTTCATGCTGCGATGCACATACATCGGCTCGGTCATCAGTTTTTTGATATCGAAGTTCTTATTCAGCAGGGCAGCTTGCAGAATATCACGGGTATGCACTACACCGATGATGTGATCCACTGTCTCGCTGTAAACGGGAATGCGGGAAAATCCTTCCTCGGTGATGATCTGCAGTACCTCCTGCGGGGTGGATTCCTCATCGATGGCGACCATATTGACGCGAGGGGTAAGGATATCCTCCACGGTGGTATCATTGAACTCCAGAGCGGACTGTACCAGCTCTTTTTCCTGCTCCTCCAGCACGCCCTCCTCTTCGATGGTATCCAGCATATACATCAGTTCCTGCTCAGTGATGGTGGGCTGCTCCTCGCCGTCCTCCTTTTTCTTGAAGGGCTGCATGAGCCGCAGGAACAAAAAGCTGAACGGGGTAAAGATGACCATAAGGATACGCAGCACCCCGGCAAACGCCATCGAAATGCTCTCGGCGTTCATCTTGGCAAAGCTCTTGGGGATAATTTCGCCGAAGGTGAGAACGACAAGGGTGGAAATACCGGTGGCAATCGCAACCGCATAATTTTTGAAGTACGCAGTGGCGATCACTGTGACCAATGAGGAAATGGCAATATTCACAAGGTTATTGCCGATGAGAATGGTGGCGATGAGCTTATCATACTGCGCGGCAATCTTGACTGCAAGCGCCGCACGCTTGTTGCCGTCCTCTGCCATGGTACGCAGGCGGATCATATTTGCCGCAGAAAATGCGGTCTCGGAAGCGGAAAAGAAAGCGGATAGCATTAACAGAACCAGAATAAGTAGGTAGGTTGTACTGCCTATGTCGTCCAAAAAAATACACACTCCTTGTTTGAGTAAAAATGTTGATAGCACCACCACAGGAGACGGTGTTATTTTATATTGTAGCAAAAAGAGGATAATGCGGCAAGACCATGGATAAAATGTTCAGGCTTTATTCACAGCTTGGTGATAAAAGGCGGGGCACGGGTAATTGACTCTCCCCTGCCCCGCTGGCTTACGCTAAGGTGATTATTCCTTGCCTTCCTTCTTGGCTTCCATCTTGGCGATGGCATCCTTGCGGGAAAGATTGATGCGGCCCTGCTGGTCGATCTCGGTAACCATGACGAGGATCTCATCGCCGACGGATACCACATCCTCCACCTTTTCCACGCGCTTCGTATCCAGCTTGGAGATGTGGACAAGGCCTTCCTTGCCGGGTGCGATCTCAACAAAGGCGCCGAAGTTCATCAGACGGGTAACAACGCCCTTGTAGATAGCACCGACTTCGGGATCATTGACAATGGTCTCGATGATATTGATAGCGGTGCGGCAGTCATCGATATCAATGGCGGAAACAAATACATGGCCGTCATCCTCAATGTCGATCTTGACATTGCACTCGGCGCAAATCTTCTGGATGGTCTTGCCGCCGGAGCCGATGACCTCGCGAATCTTATCGGGATCGATGGTCATGCTGAGCATCTTGGGCGCGTACTTGGAAAGCTCGGGCCGCGGGGCGGGGATAGCCTTGAGCATGACTTCATCGAGGATATAGTTGCGGGCCTTGTGGGTCTTAGCAAAGGCCTCTTTAATGATCTCGGGAGTCAAGCCGTCGATCTTGAGGTCCATCTGGATGGCGGTGATGCCCTTCTTGGTGCCGCCTACCTTAAAGTCCATATCGCCGAAGAAATCTTCGACGCCCTGAATATCCACCATGGTCATCCAGCGGTCGCCCTCGGTAATAAGGCCGCAGGAGATACCGGCAACGGGAGCCTTGATGGGGACACCGGCATCCATAAGAGCCAGAGTGGAACCACAGATGGAGCCCTGAGAGGTGGAACCGTTGGAGGAGAGAACCTCGGAAACGAGGCGCAGGGTGTAGGGGAACTCCTCCACGCTGGGAATCACGGGCTCCAGGGCACGCTCGGCCAGGGCACCGTGACCGATCTCGCGGCGGCCGGGGCCGCGGCTGGGACGGGTCTCGCCCACAGAGTAGGAGGGCATATTGTACTGGTGGATATAACGCTTGGTGGTCTGCTCATCGATGCCATCAAGGATCTGAGCCTCACGGATGGTACCCAGGGTGGCGATGGTCAGCACCTGGGTCTGGCCGCGGGTGAACATGCCGGAGCCATGAACGCGGGGGATAATGCCGACCTCGGCATCCAGCGGACGGATCTCATCCATGCCGCGGCCGTCTACACGCTTGCCGTCATCCAGCAGCCAGCGGCGCACCACAAACTTTTGCAGCTTGTAGATGCACTCATCCAGCATAGCGCCCTGCTCAGGGTATTTCTCATCATACTCGGCATGCAGGCGGTCATAGATGGGGCGCATACGCTCATCACGGATGTTCTTATCATCGGTATCCATGGCAGCACGGACATCCTCGATGAATTCATCCTTGATGGCTTCGAAGAGATCGTGATCGATCTCCTGGGATTCAAAGGTGAACTTGGGCTTGCCAATCTCGGCCTGGACTTCCTTGATGAAGGCAACCATCTTCTGCACCTCGGCAAAGCCCTTCATGATGGCTTCCAGCATGGTATCGTCATCCACCTCATTGGCGCCAGCCTCGATCATGCAGACCTTTTCGGCGGTGCCGGCCACGGTGAGCTGAAGATCGCTCTTCTGGCGCTGCTCGGCATTGGGGGTTAGGATGATCTCGCCATCGACCAGACCGACATTGATGCCGGCGATGGGCCCATTCCAAGGAATATCGGAGATGGACAGCGCCATGGAAGCGCCGATCATACCGGCAATCTCCGGCACACAGTCGGGATCAACGGAGAGAACGGTCATCACAACGGAAACATCGTTGCGCATATCCTTGGGGAACAGCGGACGGATGGGACGATCTACCACGCGGCTGGAAAGCACGGCCTTATCGCTGGGGCGGCCTTCCCGCTTCAGGAAGGAGCCGGGGATCTTGCCCACGGCATACAGCTTCTCTTCAAAATCGACGGAAAGCGGCAGGAAATCGATGCCGTCACGGGGCTTTGCGGAAGCGGTGGCATTGACCAATACGGTGGTCTCGCCATAGCGGACCAGCACAGAGCCGCCAGCCTGGCAGCACATCTTGCCAGTTTCAAAGGTCATCTTGCGTCCGGCAAATTCGGTTTCAAATACGCGGAAGTTTTCAAACATCTTTTTTCTCCTTACTTTGTGTCTTTTGGTCTGACGGCTCCGCTTTCGTTTTAGCAATAAAGCCTTCCTCCGGGGAAGATTTTGCCTTCCGGGGGAACGATTCACTGCTAAACACGAGGGCAAAAGCCGCCCTGCTTACCTGTGAAAAATGGGCTAAAAACCGGCTAAGAGGGCAGACGGAATCCCCGCCTGCCCTCCGGCAGTTTTGCTTACTTACGCAGACCCAGCTTGGCAATGATCGCGCGGTAACGCTCGATATCCTTCTTCTTGAGGTAGTTCAGCAGGTTTCTGCGGTGACCGACCATCTTGAGCAGACCACGGTTGGAATGGAAGTCCTTGGGGTTCTGCTGCATGTGCTTGGTCAGGCTGTTGATGCGGTTGGTGAGAACAGCGATCTGAACTTCGGGGGAACCGGTGTCACCCTCGTGGGTCGCGTACTCAGTAATAATCTTGTTCTTTTCTTCCTTGAGAATCATGTTTTTTCACCTCATAAAATATTTACGCCAAGATCTGAGTATCGGGATCGGTGAAGTTCCCACGGGGAACACTCCCAAATACCGGGATCCGGTCATATCAATATGGAATTATAGCATATAATACGGCTGCTGTAAAGTGCTTTTGGGCGGATTTTTACGGCTTTTTATGGTGCTTTTCGGCGGCCAGTACGGTGGATCGCAGCAGCATGGTAATAGTCATGGGTCCTACCCCGCCGGGAACCGGCGTGAGCCATCCTGCCACCGGGGAAACGCTCTCGAAATCCACATCGCCGCAAAGTTTCCCTGCTGCGTTGCGGTTCATTCCTACATCAATGACTACCGCACCGGGTTTAACCATCTCTCCGGTGACAAACCCAGCCTTGCCCACAGCGGAAATCAGAATATCCGCCCGGCGGGTCACCTCCGGCAGATTCTTGGTCCTGCTGTGGCAAATGGTAACGGTAGCATTGCGGTGCAGTGCCAAAAGTGCCATGGGTTTTCCTACAATATTGCTGCGTCCAATGATGACACACTCCTTGCCGGCCATGTCTACACCGGTGCTATCGATGAGGGTGAGAATACCGCTGGGCGTACAGGGGGCAAAAAAGTAATCCCCAATGACAATACGACCCACATTCTGCGGATGGAAAGCGTCCACATCCTTTTCGGGGTCGATCGCGGATAGGATCTCCTTTTGATCCAGATGAGCGGGCAACGGCAGCTGCACCAAAATGCCATCGATCTCTTTCCGGCCATTCAGTTCGGCAATGAGGGCAAGCAGTTCCTCCCGGCCGGTATTTTCCGGCAGGGTGTACTGCTCGGAGTGAATACCAAGCTCCTCACAGGCCTTGTGCTTATTCCGCACATACACCTGGGAAGCGGGGTCCTCTCCCACCAGTACCACAGCCAGGCCGGGGGTGATGTCCTCCGCTTTCAATGCCTCTACCTGGATTTTCAATTCGGCGCGGCACTGGGCCGCCACCGCTTTTCCATCAATGATCTTCGCGCTCATGGGGTTCCTCTTTCTGTTCCGGTTGGGTCGGTTCCTTTCCGTTCTTCTTTTCGGCCAGCTTGGCATCCAGGGCGGCTATACGCTCCCGGCTTTCCTTGGTATCCACATAGCGGCCCAGGGTAAAGCGCGGCTTTTTCTCGCCCTCGATATACTCCAGCGTCATGGGCTTACGGCCCCGCAGAAAGATGAAGAGCATCAACCCGGCGGCAACGATAAACAGCACGCCGCCCAGCGCCTGAGAAACTCGCACACTGCCCCACATCAGGCTATCGGTGCGCAGGCCCTCCACAAAGAAGCGCCCCAGGCCGTACCAGGCGGTATAGCCCAGTGTGATCTGGCCATCGTAGCTGCGGCGCGGGAACAGCCACAGCAGCAGGATCGCCACACCGATAAGGTTCCACAAGCTCTCGTATAGGAAGGTGGGATGTACCGGCAGGGCGGGATCCACCATAATGCCCTGGGCGGCCAGCGCCGCCTGATGCCGGGAAAGATAGGCGGAGATGGTATCTGATGTCATACCCCAGGGGAGGGTGGTATTGGTGCCAAAGGCCTCCATATTGAAGAAATTGCCCCAGCGGCCAATCGCTTGTCCCAACATAACGCCGGGGAAAGCCGCATCCGCTACCGGCAGCATGGGAAGCTTTTTGATGCGGCAGACGATAAACGCCACAATAAGCGCTCCAATAATGCCGCCATAGACGGCCAGTCCGCCACCACGCAGGTTGAATATTTCCTTTAGATTATCTTTATAATTATCCCACTGGAATGCCACATAATAGGCCCGCGCGCCCACAATGGCGCCGACCATGGCCCACAGGATGATATCCAGTCCCTCATCCGGGTGGATGCCGCAGGTGCGGTTATGGGAAAGATAGACCCATAACCCCAGGCCAAAGCCCACCGCGATGATCACACCGTACCAGTAAATATCCAAATTGCCGATGGATAACGCCACCCGGCTAATGGGAAGTTCCCACCCCAAACCGGGAAACCGCAGAATTTCCATGGTACCCACTTCCTTTACACTGATAGTTTTTACTTTTACGGTTTATTATAGCATAGCCCCGGCGGTATTTCTATTCTCATTTATAAATTTTTGTGCATATCGGCTTGTTCTGTGCTATAATGACCGAAATGACACTTTGATATCCGTCCAAGATAAAAGGAGCTGTATTCCATGACAGAACTTCTCATCCGGCTATTTATCCGTGATAAAGACAATGTGCAGGACCCCACGGTGCGCCAGCAATATGGCACGCTCAGCGGGTTGACCGGCATCTGCCTGAATATCCTGCTGTTCCTGGGCAAGCTGGTGGCCGGCACTGTTTCCGGTTCCATCGCCATCACGGCCGATGCTTTCAATAACTTATCCGATGCCGGCTCCTCGGTGGTCACGCTCATCGGTTTCCGGCTGGCGGGGCAAAATCCCGACCGGCACCACCCCTTCGGCCACGGCCGGGTAGAGTACCTCTCCGGGTTGGCCGTTTCGGTAGTCATCCTGCTGATGGGCTTTGAGCTGGGTAAAACCTCCTTCGAGAAGATCCTCTCCCCTGCCCCGGTGGAATTTTCTCTGCTGCCGGTCATCATCCTGCCGGTCTCCATCTTGGTCAAGGGTTGGATGTACCTCTTTAACCGCAAGCTGGGCAAAAAGCTGGATTCCGCCGCCATGATGGCCACGGCTGCCGATAGTCTCAGCGATATGGTCTCCACCGGCGTAGTGCTGCTCGGCACCCTGATCGGACATTTCTTTAATATCCAGTTGGATGGTTGGCTGGGTATTTTGGTTGCCGTGTTCATCCTGTATACCGGCTACACTTCCATGAAGGATACCATTGATCCGCTGCTGGGCCGGGCGCCCGATCCCGAACTGGTGGATGGCATTCGCCGCCGGGTGCTGGCCCCTCCGGAAATTCTCGGCCTGCACGATCTCATCGTCCATGATTACGGCCCCGGCAGGCTGTTCGCCTCGCTGCACGCCGAGGTGGATAAAAACGGTGATATCTCCGCTATTCACGATGTCATTGACCGGGTGGAGCGGCAGATTCTGCACGAACTGGGCTGTGAAGTCTGCATCCATATGGATCCCATTGCCGTTGGTGACCGAAAGACAGCGGAATGCCGCACTATGGTGGCCCGGCTGCTGGCCGGGCTTGACCCAAGGCTGACAATGCACGATTTTCGCATCACCAGCGGCCCCGACCACACCAACCTCATCTTTGATGTGGTGCGTCCACTGGATTCTTCCTATACCAGTGAAGAGTTGGAAGAACGCATCCGGCAGGCGGTAACGGCACTGGAAGGCAATTATTACGCAGTCATTACCGTGGATACCCCAAGAGTATAAAACAGAAAAATGGCCGGGATTCTGTTCAGGATCCCGGTCTTTTATTGCTCCATGTCATCCTCAGCAAAGGGAAGTTCCTGCAGCACCACCTCCCGGATGAACCGAAAGGTTTTCTCCTCCCCCTTATCCCGCAGCATTGTCAGGATAAACCGCAGCTTGCGAGCCGTCACCGGGTGCATCCAGCGGTTATCCCCCGCCCGCTGCAGATATTCCAGCGGAGCGCCATCGTGGTATTGATCCCCCAGGTAGGTCCGGCTGGCAGCAATGCGATCCATACACATCTCCACAAAGAATTCAGTTGGCATCTCCAGCGGCTCATATTGGTGGGTCACCGGGCTCACATCTGTCCAGTACTCAAAATGGTGACGGTTGCGGCCCTTGTGGTGCATCCACGCTAGCGAATAGCCATTCTCCCGGCGCTCCTGCTGCGTAGGGCTAAAGGTGCCCTGGTAATACTTCGCACCACGCCAGAATTCCGTTGGAGAATATTTGGAAAGATCGTGGGTAAGACCCCGCCAGTACAGTCCCACCCGGAAGCAGTACTTCTGCACCAGGTGCCGGTGATGGGTAATGGTTCTAAAATGTCTGATGGGATGCATCTGCTCCCCCCTCTCTGCTTTACTCCGTTCATTATTATAATTCAACGGTCAAAGGATTGCAAACCCCAATGCAAAACGCTATAATAAAAAACACACACACTAAAAAGGAGTTCTCCCATGACGATAAACGGTAAAAAATACATTGTAAAGGTCCCCACCGGCAAAACCACCAATGATTTTCAATTTGATGAACTGCTGCCGGCCTTCCGCAAATACTGTGCCAAGGTAGCACAGAACCAGGCCACCTGCATCGCCGGGTACACCAATACACTGGAAGTCCCCCAGGTGATGCGCTGGGCAGCCCTGCTACAGGATCTTACTGGGCAGTTCACTGAATGTCTGGGCTACATCGAGCACATCAACCGCATCCCCACCGATGAGGCAGGCAAGTTCCTGCTGCCCCGCGCTATTTATGAAGACTTCCGCACTTTGAATGAAGTCATCAGCTGCGTGGGTCCCGCCGCTTGGAACCAGTGGGATGAAACCAGCAAGCTGTACTGGAAAAGCTGTGTTCCCCGGATGCGAATGCTGATAGAGAACGCCAAAGTGACCGAAGAATAAGGGGAGAAAACTTTTTTCGGTTTTTCCGCAAAAAGGGCTTGATTTTTTACCGGGCCTATGGTATTATAATCAAGCTGAAACGAAAGTTCCGGTATAAAATCTGGGTGTGGCGCAGGTGGTAGCGCGCTACCTTGGGGTGGTAGAGGCCGCAGGTTCAAATCCTGTCACTCAGACCATATCGAGTATTCATAAGGGATTTCACTTATGAATACTCGATTTTTTATCTTGATACGGCTTTATGTACTGAGCAGGCGGGATGCCTGCTCTTTTGTTATGCCGGAAGTGGCTCGGTGAGATACTCCACGGCAACGCCTTTTCGGGTGTCTGCTTTGATGCGAGGTCTTTGAGATACCTCGGGTATTTCCACATACCCGACAAAGCGGTAATAGATAACGATTCTTTGGGTTCTGTTTTTGCCTGTGCCCTCCGTTTCAAACACATCAATGCGGTCGATCAGTTCACGCAGAAGCGGTGCGGTCAGCCTGTCCATTCTCATGAACCTGCGGATTGCTGAGGTAAAGGTTTCGCGATCCCTTTCACATTGTCTGCAATCGGAAAGCTTTTGACGGAGAGTTTTTATCTTAGCTTTCAGTTCCAACCGTTCTACCTCATACTTGTGGGATAACTGCATAAACCATTCGTCGCTCACCTTGCCCGTTGCATTGTCCTCGTAAAGCTTTTCATAAAGTCGGCAGACGGTATCGTTTCGCACGGTTGCCTTTTGAAGCTCCTCCTCATCGTGTTTCTTTTCTTTCAACAGCTCGCGGTCGGTCTTTTGGGCAAGCAGCTCGGCAAAGGCCTCTTCATCCGATTCAAGAAACTCTGCCATTCTGCGTAGCTCCAGCATAACAACCTGTTCAACGGCATCTGCCCTGACATAATGCCGACCGGGACACTCACCGCGATAATCCACCTTATTGTTTGCACATACAAAATAATGAATATCCTTATTGATTGTGTTCGTATGGTGACGAAGCTTACCGTGACAATCGCCGCAGAACAACAAATCGCAGAATATGCTTTTCTTGCCGTTTTTCGGCTTTGGCGCGCGGCGTTTGGTTTTGGCTATGAGCGTCTGTACCTTTTCGAAATCACTCCGTGCAATAATCGGCTCGTGAACATCCTTGAATATTGCCCAATTCTCAGGATCGTTCGGAAGTCTTGTTTTGTTCTTAAAAGACTTTGAGCAGGTCTTGAAGTTGATTACATCACCGCAGTATTCCTGCTGAGACAAAATCTTTTGAATTGTTGTCTTGCACCATTTGTATGGATTAGGTTGTGTTTTCTTACCGCCTCTCGGTAATCCCTTACTTTGCCAGTATGCCATAGGAACAAGAATTTTCTGCTCTTGCAGGATTCGTGCTATTGTCTCATTGCCTTTACCTTCAAGACACATTTTGAAAATTCTCTTTACCACATCTGCCGCCTCCGGGTCGATAACCCACTTCTTTTTGTTTTCAGCGGATTTCATATACCCATATGGCGGTTGGGATAAAGGCTCACCCATGCTGCCCCTCAGTCTGTGTGACGAACGAATTTTCTTGGATATATCCCGTGCATACATTTCGTTTAAGATGTTTTTGAAAGGGGCTATTTCGCTCTCGCCCTCCTCACTGTCTATTCCGTCATTCACGGCGATGAACCGAATGTCGTGATCTGGAAAATACAAATCAGTATAAATACCGACTGAAACATAATCTCGTCCGAGACGGGATAAGTCTTTTACCATTACGGCATAGATATATCCCATTTCAATATCCGATATTAACTGCCCGAATCCCGGTCGGTTAAAATTTGTTCCTGTATATCCGTCATCAACATAGAACTTGGTATCGGTCAGTCCCTTTTCTTTTGCTTTTTGCAAGAGCAGATTCTTTTGATTCACGATGGAATTGCTTTCACCGTCCATTCCGTCGTCACGGGACAACCGGCAATAAAGCGCCGTTATCCCGATTTTGTTATTCTTTTTCGGCTGCATTATTATCCTCCTTCCCGGCAGCCGTACAATCATATTCAGTATCTATTATATTATCTGCATCGACAGACGGCAAATCTGCGAAATCGCTTGTGAGATAATTCCCGATACGGTTATTCAGCAAGGTGTTTTTACTCGGTTTTTTGTAATCGGGCTTTTGAAATCTTGACTCGACTACATATTTGACGCCGTTAACGGTATATTCTTTCGGTGAGCCGCCGAAGCCTACAATAAACTTATTCATAAGCCCCCTCCTTATCTCGCGTCGCGGTTGCGCTGACGGTCGTAGTTTTGTTTGAAAAGCTTTATTGCAAGCTCGGAAATCTGTTGAGGAGTAAAATCTTTCGGCACATATTTGCGAATATCGTTCATTGGAATTTTCAGTTTTTCCACCTGATTGGGTTTAACCTCTGCCATGATCTCGGTAACGGTATCGTAATTTAATTTGCCTTCCTCAAACGCCTTTCGCATACGGCGGGCTTGTGCGTGCGACGGAAAGCTTTCGGTTTCGTCAATACGGTCAACAATATCTCGCTGAGCTTCTTCATTAAGGAAGGAAAGCTCATAAGCTGGAAGCATTTTCATTTTGCCGATATCTACAAACTGCTGTAATTCCGGCACAAGATAGGTCAAACGGATAAGGCGTTGCACGGTGCGCCCACTGTCTACATCCGAAACATTATCCCGTGACTTGTGGCCAGTCTGTCCACAAGATTGTCCCTGATGAAAAAGGGCGTCTGCTTTCATCCGGTAAGACTGCGCCTTTTCCATAAGCGTCAGGTTTTCTCTTTGGCAGTTTGAATCCACCATCATCACCGTTGCCGCATCGCGGTCAATGAAATGAACAACCGCCGGGACTTCCTTCATTCCAAGAAGCTCGGCGGCGTGTACTCTGCGATGACCGGATATGATTTCGTATTCCTCCGGCTTGTCTTCAAGCTGACAAACAATAATGCGGCTTAACATTCCGTATTGTTTTATGCTTTCGATCAGCTCTGCCATGGACTCATCATCTATTACCTTGTACGGGTGATTGCGGAATGGGTGAAGCTTTTCAAGTTTAATGCTCATAAGCTTCGGTTTAGGTTGTTTTACTACCTTTTCGGCAGACATTTCAGTTTCTTTCTTCATTATAAAATCTCCTTAATTTTTCTTTGTCTGCCGTTTCCTTTGTAAAAAAGAGTGTATAGAAAATATGCTTGAAACGGCAGTTTGGTTTGCTTGTGTCATAATTACTGCCTTTCAATACTGTTATTTTTGGTTTTCGCCGTAGTGCGCTTCTGCAAATAATCCTTTGAAAGTGATTTCGCAATCGTAATTGTTTATTTCTTTTGATAGTTTGTAATATTTCGTTTTTATCGCTTCTGATAAAATACTGCCACCGAGCCAAATATGGGCTACATTGGTTTCCAGTCTCAACATCAATCTTGTGATTTTGAAAAAGATTTCGGGCGGCTTTTCGTATACAATCATATCGTTTAGAAGCCAATACAAAACTGTTTTCTCAGGGGCACGGCATAACTCACTGAGCTTTAAGAAATTCTCTTTTTCGCTTTTTGTCATCCGAACGGGGACATAATGCTTTCCGTTTCTCAAGTGTTCACCTCCTTCGACTTTTCGATTTCAATGTCGAGCTTTTCGGTCAGCACGTCAGACAATTCTTTCGCTGTTTTGACCGCGTCTTTACAGAGATGACTAAACCGTTGCTCATCCAATGTACCGATTTGATTCAGAACAATTAAGTGGTGGTTTATTTCATCACTGATACATTTAAGTCTGTTGTAATAGCCCTCATAATCAATGTTCGGCGTGTGAACAAGCTTGCAGTTGGTGATAAGATAGCGAATATACTCGGAGCGATCCATACCGAGCATTCCGGCTTTACGGTCAATTTGTTTCAGTTCCTTATCTGTCAGCCAAAACTTGATTCTTTCTGTTCTTTTTTTCATATTGAACAACTTCCTTTCATAATCGGATTTTTTCTTCGGGGGTTTTAGGGGCGCGAGCAGCAGCCCCCTAACAAGTGTGTTTGCGGTGTGTGCACCCAAACGCATTGCTTGCTAATGCAATGCCATTTGCAAGCGAATAGAATTTGGTGCACCCAAATTCAGTGCTTGCTAAACCTGTGCCTTTCACTGATTCCGTTTTAATACAATCAATTTTAATCAGCTCCTTTTTGAAATTTCGCATAATAAAAGACCGACTTTTCAGCCGATCCTAATTACACCTATACGGCAGCAAAGCATCAAGGTGATGCTTTGGCAAATATTATCGGAAGCGGATTCCGAAATTCACCGTTCTTACCAACTGCCTGTCTTACGCACACGAATCAAATATGCTTTAATTTCTTTAACAGTGTACCCCATCCGGTACAGCTTCGCCGCTATTGTTGCCGCTTCAATGACGCTATCTTCACTGTAACCGTCCTGCACAAGCATTCTGCCGAGCTGTTCAATAATTTCACCTTTTTGATAACAGGCCGGTCTTGAATTATCTATCCAAAAATTTTTTCAAGATACGGAATATCGCTGTTGTCCTCTAAAAGTCCAAACACGGCGCCACGGTAATATTCTGAAATATGCGTTCTGTGTGTACGGTCAATATCCGATTCACATATGGCTTTCATGTCCTTCCTATGATCTCTTTGGTATACTGTCGGTCTTCCTCGGCGTTTTATATTTTCGGAAGCGGTTTCCGAAATTCCGATTTCCCCTTTTTTCAAAATGTTTTCCTCCTTGATTTTTTTAATTTCGTTTTTTGCTTTCCATATACAGTACAGGGTCAAAATTCAAAATGTTCCTGCGTTCGTGAAATTTTTTTCGGATTTTCAAAATTTTTTTTGCGCATAAAAACGGCGGTGCTCCTTTTTTGTTGGAACACCGCCGTAAATTATTACTTATTCAGTTTTCAAAGCCTAAAAATTCTTTGAAATTCTTATTCATTATTTTCATTCGTTTGCTGACTGCACTGTGGGTTTTGTAGCCGAGCCGCTTTGCAATTTCCTTTTGAGTAATCCCTTTTTCCGAAAGATAATATATTTCTTTGTCGGTGCTGTTCAGCGTTTTGGCGAACTCATCACGCAGGAATATATACCGTTTTTCTTCCTCGGGGTCATTTGCAAAAAACATTTTTGCGCCTTCAATATCTGTTGTTTCGTCCTCCGATAACTTGCTGAAAAGGAGCGGAGCGCCAAGCTTTGTTTTTGCGTGCGTCCACTTGTTGTAAAAGTTTATTTTGTCCTGATTCAACCGTTCTGTAAAATCCTCGTGCTGCGGAAACTTTTTGGAAACGCCGAAAATTGCGGGAACCTGCTGTCCCTGCATAACCGTTTCAATCAGCGTTTCGTCAATTACTCCGGCAACCTTTTCAACTACCGTATGTATTTCTTCGTCGGTAAGAGCGTCGGTCTCTTTGCCTACCGATTTTGCATAGCAGTCAATCCCGAGCATAACCGGCTCGCCGTACATTTCAAAAAATCGGTCAATATATTCGTTCAGCTTGTCCGAGGCCGTGTAGATTTCAGAAATTTGCCGGGAAAAATAGTCTGCGTCGGAATTTTCCAAAAGGTTTACCGGATAGTCTTTTGAAAAGTTTTTCATTTTACGATTAACACCGAGCGGACGCAAATTTCCGAGCCAGTATTCCCCGAAAATCTTTTTGGTACGAACAAATATTTCAGCCTGTTCGTCCTTTAAATTACATTCACGGTTCAGCGTCATGTTCGCCGTAAAGTCATTGTTCTGAAAGAATGATTGCAGTTCCGACAACTGTTCCGGTGTGAATTTGATTTTATTTGCCATAGACCTGCCTCCTCGGATTTATGCTTTTATTTTAGCATAGCAACTGTCCGAAATACAGTACATTTTCTTGCACCGTTCTCTTGAACACCGACTTTAAGTTGCTCATGTTCTCCACATCAAGCAAAGATAGAAACCTTCGTAATTTTCTCTGTTTTTGTCAGTCTTACTTTATGATGGAGCTCATTTTCTACTGACGAGTGTTCAATTTCAACTTACAAGTTGCAATCGTTTTATAGCCCTTGGACAACATCCATATCCAGTTGCTTTTTTCTTTCTTTCCAGTCGGGCATTTGTACAGTCAGAAAATCATAAAAATCCTTGCTGTGATTTGGATATAGAAGATGAGTTAATTCATGAAGTATTACATACTGAATACACCGAATATCAGCTTTTAAAAGATATTCATTAAGTGTTATTTTGCATTTATTAGGAGTACAGCTACCCCAAAGAGTTTTCATCTTTTTTATGCAAAGTATCGGTCGGTCAATGCCGTATTTTTTGAATACTCTGTCAAAACACAGATCGGTTTCTTTCTGAAACAATGTTCGTGCTGTTTCTCTCCACCACATTGTAAATGTTCTTTGTAGCATATCCTCATCATCGGTTTTTCTGAGGTAAACAACCACCTTTTTTTCATCAACTTCAACATGGTTTTGCAAAAATGCCTCTTTTAAAATACGCATATCTTTTCCCAGAAACTGTGTTGAAGAACCATTGCGAATGTCCGACAGATTATTATATCCACTTGACTTTTTGTATTTTGTGATCTGATCATCTATCCATTTAGTCCTTTGATTAAGGAAGTTATCTATCCAATCGGTTGGAACTTGTTCCGGTACCGATAAATATACAGTTAGCGAACGGAAAACTTTCAGATGCACATTTTTGATTCTTTTGCGATAAATCTCAACTTTGACCGAACCGTTTATCGGGCTTAAGTATAATTCTTTTTCTTCCATTAGTATCTTGCAACCGCAACTTTCATAATTTCATCAATGATAATATCTAACATTTCAATATTTGAATTGTCAATTTCTACGCTGATTTCATCAAACATATCGAAAAGACAATCATCAAGCGCACGGTGTATTTGCTTATGCACCACTTCATTGTGCTTCCAATCACGTTTTGCATTGTCTGCAACAGCTTTCGTAATTCTTCTTGAATAATCAGCAATTGTGTTTTCAATACTGTCAGTGATATTGATTTTGGATTTTGAGCGAACAGTAGTAACCACCGCACCATAGAATGCCTTAGCATCGCTATCATTTGCAATAGAAACCGGGTAGTCTTTTGTCATTCGCCCGTTACGGAAGTCATCGGCCATTGCTTCCATTGTTGTGAAATACTTATCGGAATCTCTTGTCTTATCGTATTCTGCAAGCGTGGTTTTAATTTTGGTAGAGAACTCCTCGAACAAGAGAGGGTCATCGTAGCGAACCTGTTTTAATTCAGATTCAATACGGGTTTTAATTTTATCCGCTTTAACATTGCTCGGCTCATCACTGCTTAAGAGCTTTTGCATTGCTTTTTCATCAGTAATGGAAACCGGCTTGATGATTTGATGAACTTCTGTCGCATTAACAAATGTATCAAGAAGATTTTTGATGCCAGCTTCATATTTGGAAAGGTCTATTTCGTTATCAAATCTTTCTATGACACTCTGGCGAAGTTTATCAAAAAATCTGTAATCATTGCGATATTTTTCCAGTTTATCAAATCCAATTTCGACAAAAACATCTCTGTTTGTTAAAGCAAGATTCAAATGGTTTGCATAGGTTTTTAGTTTCTCATAGAATTCGTTCCGCTTTGCATCATCTTTGAGACTCATTTGCCATGTGTCCGATGTTGCATTTTTGTCAATATCGGCAAACATATTCCACAGTTCTTCATGTGATGCTTCAAGTTTATTTTTTTCATCAATCGGTCCGAGAATAGAACCTTCAATATCTTCTTGGTCGTAAGAATTCATAGAAGATTCCGCATCATCATAAAGGTCTACTGCCGTTCTTAATTTTTTAAAAATGCCCCAATAGTCAACAATAAGTCCGAAGTCTTTGCCTTTATAAACACGGTTTACACGGGCGATAGCCTGCAAAAGATTATGCTCCTGTAATGTCTTATCAACATATAATACCCCGGCAACGGGAGCGTCAAAACCGGTGAGCAACATATCTTTTACAATAAGCATATTGATTTCGCCTTCGGGATTCTTAAAATCCTCACAAACGGAATCGCAATATTTTTCATCATTATCCCCAAACAGCGGTTTGACATGTTTGTCATGGTAGTCTTTGATTTTCTTAATTGATGCCGAAGTCACATCATCATCGTTGCCTTCTCGTTTGTCACCAAAAGTAATAACAACACGGGGATTTGCTTTCTTGCCGGGCAAGGACGAAATGATATTATACATATCAACGGCAGTAGCACGAGACGAGCAAACAACCATTGCCTTAAGACCTTTCGGCAAGCAATAGTTGACAAAGTGGTCATAAATATCAAAGGCAATCAAGTTAATACGGCTGCTTGCCTCAGCAAGTTTTGACCATTTGCTATACTTCGCTTTAAGCTCTTGCTTTTTGTCATCAGGCAGGTTTTCGGTAAGACTATCGAAAAAGGCATCAATCGTATTTGAAGGATCGTTTTGCTTTACTTTTCTGCCTTCATATACAAGGGGAACGGTAATCTTATCCTCAATAGAACGTTTCATCGTATAATTGTGGATTGGATCACCGAACTTTTTATATGTGTTCTTCTTGGATTTTGAAATGAGAGGTGTTCCGGTAAATGCAATCAATGTGGCGTTGGGTAAAACCTCACGCATATAGTTATACATAGCACTGTACTGAGAACGGTGTGCTTCATCAATTAAAACATAGAACTTTTCGCTGTCCACCTCAAGATAGTGGTTCTTACATACGGTTTCAAATTTATTGATAAGGGTGGTAATAACAAGATTACCTTTATCTTTCAAGAGCGTTTTGAGACCTTTGCCCGTTGCAGCGCGTACAGGTGCCATTTGGGAATTGGCAAAGTTATCCCGTATTTGCTTATCCAAGTTTACACGGTCTGTTACAATAACAAAGCGGGGGTGTTCTTTTGCTTTTAATGACTGAATTTTTTTGACAAGCATGACCATGGTAAGCGATTTACCACTGCCTTGTGTATGCCAAATAACGCCGCCGGTCGTTCCTTTGTTATCTTCGCCGTTGATGCGTTTGACGGCATTTTCAACGGCAAAGAACTGTTGATGACGGCATATTTTTTTTATGTTGCTATCGTATAAAATGTAATCATGAATAAGCGTTAATAGTCTTTTCTTATCGAGCAATGATGCGGTAATTCTGTCTTGTTCCAAAATCTGACCGTCGGGAGAACAGTTTTGGCAGATTTGTTTTTGCCAATCTACATCATCCTCACGCCACTCAACGAAATAATCGGCGGTTGTTCCGCAAGTTCCGTAAACAACTTTATTAGGATTCATAGCCATGACAAGCTGTGTGAACTTAAATAAATGAGGAATATACTCGGGCCCCATGTTGCGAACATTTTGGAGTACCCCTTCTTTTACATCCACACTCGACTTCTTGCACTCGATAACGGCAAGAGGAATACCGTTAACCATAATAACAACATCAGGGCGAGCATACTGTCCATTAGGTCTTTCAACACTGAATTCTTCCGTCACCTGCCAGATGTTGTTTGCCGGATGTTCAAAGTCTATGTATGATAAATCAAAGGACTGCCGAACCGGGACATCCTGATCTATAACTACATTTTCTTCAAGACTGATGCCGAGCGTCAGAAGATTATAAATTTCTTTGCTTGCCATGGAAAGCCCCTGCAAAAGAGAAGCGTCCAAAGCGTTCACGGCACGCTGAACAGACTCACCGGAAAAGTTGAGTTCATAGTTTTTATATTTAAAAGATTGCGTATTCAAAAAGCGAATAAGCTCATCCGTGAAAATCACCTTGGATAAGCTTCCTCTTTTTTGTTCCGCCTCACTACGTGATACATATTGATAACCCATTTTCTGCAAGAAGGCAATAAGCCTGTCTTGGCATTCGGGACGTTCGTTAAAAATATAATGGTTCGGCATGGTAGTTCCTCGCTTTATTTCTTATGTGTTTGGTTAACATCAGTTGTCAAGAGAATCTTGACAACTGATGTTAACCAAACACACCTACTATAAAATCATTGCTTAAATGCTATTTGATGGTTTGTGTCTCTCGCAGTTGTTGCAATTTTTACAACAACTGTATATTTTGTCAATCCGCCTTCGGCTCGGTACATCATGATTTTGTTGTTATCCATGCAAATCACTCTCCCTCATTCCTAAAAAAGGAATTTCAAATTTACCATTCTCATCAAATTTGATTTTTTGCAAATCGTCAATATGTTTTTGCACCCAAAATTCGATTTCTTTTTTGTCTTTTGATTTTACTTTACTATTAAGATAGTCAATTTCAAAATTATCAAGGTAAATTGAGGCAACCTTCTCATCATTCAAAAAAGCATGAAAATGTTCTCGATGATGCTTGTTCTGAATTTCATTGAATATGTAAAAACTTAATTTTGAATTTACTCTTGCAATTCGTTGCCGTTTTTCAACAGGAATAATTCCAAATGGTTTGCAAAACACTTGCGCTGCACCTGTGTACAGATTAAAAATTAAAGGACTATCATAAACACTCATACTCTCACAATTCCGTTCAAAAGATATTGCTGTAATGCTTTGCGTTGTTTGATTATTATTTCAACCTTACGCTGATGAAGGGTGATAAGGTTGTCAAGGGTATCAAACAGCTTTCCGATTTTGCGCTGTTCCTCAAGCGAAGGAAGAGATACTTCTCCCATACAGAGCTTGTCGTAATAGAAGTACAGACGAACGCCACCCTCTTGCAACTGCATAATCAACTTTTGAAAATCAGGTGATTTGAACCAGTGCCATAAGAGCCTATCGTCAACATCTTCGGAGGTCTTGAAAACCTCATATAGAGAGCTAACTATCACATTTTTCCCGATATTTTGGTATCCGATTGAACCAACATTTATTCTTGCCGGGTTATAAGCAAATGAGTTCGGAGAAACGATATAATACATCCTTTTATCTGCTTCTCGCATCGTCCCACCATTCTCGAACTTCTCATCTTGTGGTACAAACCCGTGTTCGTTGGTAATTGAATAGCTCTCTAATGGAAGGTTGTCCCTATTCTTTTCGCCAGCGGGAAAAGTAATATCTGAGAACTTACGCTGTTCCCAAG
>OGOX01000897.1_pt1 | contig 20675 bp, 23 predicted proteins | sample 1552761 | NCBI WGS metagenome assembly OGOX01 (sample SAMEA2580212, study PRJEB22360) | human gut metagenome | biome: human gut; feature: human-associated habitat; material: faeces | place: Denmark | collected 2008/2010
TAGAAGATACAGGATGTGGAATGAGTATAGATAAAGTAAATGATATATTAAATAACAATAAAGAATTTAGTAAAGAAGAATTAAATAATTTAGAAAAAATAAATGTAGGAATAAAACTAGCAAATAAACTAGTAATAGAAATGGGCGGCATATTAGTAATAAAAAGTGAAGAGAATAAAGGAACAAAAGTAACAATAATAATAGATGAAAGAATAAAAGAAGATAATTATAATAAAATGCTTGAGGAAGATAATTATTTAAAAAATATTAAAATAGCAATTTTAGGAGATAAGACAAGAAAAATAAATAAAATAAGAGATATATTAAAAGATTATGAAGTAAAAACATATTTAGAAAAAGATGAATTAATAGAACAAATAAAAAAACATGAAAAATATGATTTAATAATATTATTTGATGATATGAAACCAAGTGGAATAGAAGTATTAAAAAGTTTAAAAGAAATAAAGGGGTATAAGACACCAACAGTAGTACTTTTAGAAGATAATAAAATAAGTATAAAAGAACATTATATAAAAGATGGATTTAGTGCTTATTTATTACTAAGTAATATAAATGAAGAAGTAAAAAAATTAGATAAATACCTAAAAGGATAAAGAAAACTTTATCCTTTTAAATTGAAAAAGTATTAAAAGTGTGGTACAATACATTCATGTTCGTAGTTAAAGGGGGATTTTTGTATGGAAAATCTAGAAATATATGACAATGTAAAAGAAAAAAAATATGATTTAATAAAAGAAAGTCCAAAAATAACAGGTTATGCTTCAGTTGATAAACCATGGCTTAAATTTCATAGTGAAGAAGCTAAAAATGCTATTATGCCTGATATGAGTATGTATGACTACTTATATGAAAGAAATAAAAATAATTTAGATGAAATAGCAATTGATTATTTTGGAACAGAAATAACTTATAGAGAATTTTTCAAAAATATTGATAAAGCTTCCGTTGTATTAAAGTCTTTAGGAGTTAAAGAAAATGATAAAGTGACAATATCTTCACCAACAACTCCAGAAACAGCTTATATATTTTATGCTTTATCTAAACTTGGGGCTATTTCTAATATGGTTGACCCAAGAAAAAGTGCTAAGGAAATGGAAGAGTATTGTTTGGAAGCAAATTCAAATTTATTTATTGTTATAGATAAGGTTGCTTCAAAAGCAAAAGATTTTATTTCAAATAAAATTGTTAGTAATGTTGTTGTCTTAAATGCCTCAGCCTCATTTCCTAAAAAACTTAAGATAGCTTATAATGTTATGAATTTATCTACAAATTTAAAAAATAAAAAATTACAAAAATGGGATGATTTATTTAAAAAGGCAAGTGGTAATACAATTCCTGCTATATATGATTCAAAAAGACCAGTTGCTATAGTTCACACTGGAGGAACAACAGGTGTACCAAAAGGAGTTATGCTTTCTAATTATAATTTAAATTCTTCAGCTAAACAATGTGAATTGTGTGGTTTAGATTTTAAATTTAAAGACTCATGGTTAAATATAATGCCTCCATTTATTGCTTATGGACTTGGAAATGGATTTCATTTACCACTTTCTATGGGAATGAAGGTAATAATTATTCCAAGTTTTAACCCTAAAAAGTTTGGAGAAATATTATTAAAGCACAAACCAAATCATGTAACAGGGGTTCCATCTCATTATGGACATTTGCTAGATGATAAAAAGTTGCAAAATGTTTCTTTGGCATTTTTAAAAACGCCAATTGTTGGTGGTGACGGTATGAAAATAGAACTTGAACGTGAAGTAAACAGATTTTTATTAGCTCATGGTTCAAGAACAGTAAAAAAAGGATATGGTCTTAGTGAGTATTCTGCTGCAAGTAATGTTTGTACTGAAACTAATGGTACTAATAAAGAAGGTAGTGTAGGAATACCTTTTGCCCAAACAAATGAAAAAATTGTTGATGTTGAAACTGGCAAAGAACTTCCATATGGTAAGGGATTACTTGGAGAAGTTTATATAAAAGGTCCTAATACTATGCTTGGGTACGATAATAATTTAGAAGAAACAAAAGCAATGATAGATGAAGATAATTGGATTCATACAGGGGATGTTGGTCATATGGATGAAAATGGAAGACTATTTATTCTTGAAAGATTAAAAAGAGTTATAATAAGAGCGGATGGTTTTAAAGTTTTTTCATCAAAAATTGAACAAGCTGTAAATTTATGCGATCAAATAGATAATTCTGTTGCTGTTGCAACTCCTGACTTAACTGAAGCGCAAGGAGAATTACCAGTTGTTTATTTCACATTAAAACATAATCATTCTAAAAATAAAGAAGAAATTATAAATGAGCTTAAAGAAATATGTCGTGTTAAATTAGCAGAATATGAACAACCAGTTGAATTTATTATAAAAGATGAATTACCATTAACATCAATTGGTAAAATAGATTCATTTAAATTAAAACAAGAACAATATGATAAAGCTGCTTTAGTTAGAAAAAGAAAATAAATGTTTAAAAAGCATTTATTTTTTTTATTATTATGATATACTTAAACTATATGATAGGTGGTGTATCTTATGCAAATGGGAATTGCTAGTATAGGAACATGTGTATTATTTGGAGTAATATTATTAATTATTTACTTTTCTAAAAAAAGAATAAATGGTAAGGAAACAAAATTATATAACTATCTTTTAGTTCTTAGTTTTATTGGTTTAATAATTGAAATTTTATGTTGTATAACGGTAGCTAATCAAGAAAAATTTAGTTTTCTTACAATACTAGTTAATAGATTATGGCTTTTACATATTTCTAATTGGTTATTTTTATTTACAGTTTACATAGTAAACATTTCCTTTAGAAAAAATATTGGTAAAATGTATAATCATATTAAAAGATTTTTATTAGTTTTATATTTTATAAGTGTAATTTTACTTTTAGTATTACCATTAAATTATTATTATGAAAATGATATTGTCTATTCATATGGAGCAAGTACTAATTATTTATCATTTTTGGCTTTATGTTGTATTATTTTTTGGGTAATATCAATTGTATCTAATAAAAATAATATTGAATGGAAAAAATATATTCCACTTTTCTCCTTAATTGGCTGTGTTTTAATTGCTTTATTAATAAGAATAAATAATCCTGGATTTTTAGTAATATCAGTTACACTTTTTTTAACAACTTTCATTATGTATTTTACAATAGAAAATCCTGATATGAAAATGGTTGAAGAATTAGAAAAAAATAGAAAATTAATTGATAGAAATATTGAAGAAAAATCAAATCTTTTATTTGAATTATCACACGAAGTAAGAGAACCATTAAAAAAGATTAATGAAATAAGTTATAATTATAAAAATACAAATAGTGTAGAAGAGTTACAAGAAAGTTTAAAAGAAATAAATGAAAAAGCAAATGATATGTCTTTATTAGTAAACGATATTTTAGATATATCAATAACAAGTAGAAAAAATATGCAAATATATGAAGAAACATATAATCCTGAAGCATTATTTAAAAAACTAGTAATGAAATTTAAAGAAGAGAATAATAACAGAATAACATTTAGTTATTCAATTCCTGAAAGTATGCCAAAAGAATTATATGGTGATTCAGTAAAAATAAAACAAATAGTAAATACAGTATTAACAAATGCTTTTAAATATACAAAAGAAGGTTATGTTGACTTAAAAGTAACAAATATAAATAAATATGATATAGCAAGATTAATCATCACAGTAGAAGATACAGGATGTGGAATGAGTATAGATAAAGTAAATGATATATTAAATAATAATAAAGAATTTACTGAAGAAGAATTAAATAATTTAGAAAAAATTAATATAGGAATAAAACTAGCAAATAAACTAGTAATAGAAATGGGTGGTATATTAGTAATAAAAAGTGAAGAAAATAAAGGAACTAAAATAACAGTAATAATAGATGAAAGAATAAAAGAAGAAGATTATAATAAAATACTAGAAAAAGGTAATTATCTAAATAATACAAAAATAGCAATTTTAGGAAATAAAACAAAAGAAATAAATAAAATAAGAGATATATTAAAAGATTATGAAGTAAAAACATTTTTAGATAAAGATGTATTAAAAGAACAAATAAAAAAACATGAAAAGTATAGTTTAATAATACTTTTTGATGAAATGGAACCAAGTGGATTAGAAGTACTTAAAAGTTTAAAGAAAAAAAGAGGATTTAAAATTCCAACAGTAGTGCTTTTAGACAAATCAAAAGAAAGTATAAAAGAACATTATATAAAAGATGGATTTACTGATTATTTATTATTAAGTAATATAAATGAAGAAATAAAAAAATTAGATAAATATTTAAAAGGATAAAGGAAACTTTATCTTTTTTAAAATTTTAAAAATTTATATTGACATATTAATATTTTTGTTGTATCTTTAAATGGATGTTTTGCAAAGAATCTACAATTTAGTATTATTACAACATAGGTACTACATATTAAATATGTGGTTTTTTGCGTTATATAATTTACTTTAGAATACTTTTTGTTGATTCTTTGTAATGAAAGGAGTTGATAAAATGTCATTCATCATGGTAAAACACATAACTAAAACCTTTAAAGTTAGTGAAAAAAGGAATACAAAGTTTGCTACTTTAAAGAACTTTTTTAATCGGAAATACAAATATATAAAAGCAATTGATGATATTTCTTTTTCTATTAAGAAGGGTGAAATAGTGGGATATATTGGTCCAAATGGTGCTGGTAAATCAACAACAATAAAAATTCTTTCAGGTATTTTATATCCGGATAGTGGTACAGTTATTGTTGATAATATGGTTCCCTATTTGGAAAGAAAAAAATATGTTTCACAAATAGGAGTTGTCTTCGGTCAAAGAAGTCAATTATGGTGGGATGTCCCCGCGATTGATTCATTTAAACTTTTAAAAGATATTTATAAAATAGATGATGAAAGCTTTAATGAAACACTAAATGAATTAATAAATACATTAAATTTAAAGGATATTATTAATATTCCTGTAAGACAACTTAGTTTAGGTTCAAGAATGCGACTTGAAATAGCAGCGGCTCTTTTGCATAAACCTAAAATCCTTTTTTTAGACGAGCCAACAATTGGTCTTGATGCTGTTTCTAAAAAAATTGTAAGAGATTTTATAAAAAAAATAAACAAAGAACAAAAAGTAACTGTAATTTTAACAACACATGATATGAGCGATATAACCTCTCTTGCTAAAAGAATAATTTTAATTGGTAAAGGTAAAAAATTGTATGATGGAACTCTTTCTAAACTAAAAAAGAATTATGATTATTTAAGAAAAATAACAGTTACAACAAATGATAAAATCTTATTAAATGAAGATTATATTATTGAAGAAAAAATAAAAGATGGGAAAATAGAATTTACAATTGATATAAGAAAAATAGAAATAAGTAAGTTTATTAATTATTTAACAAAAAAAATATCAATAATAGATATTGATATTGATAGTGGTAATATTGATAATGTTATTATAAAACTATATGAGGAATTTAAAATATGAAATCATATCTTTCGTACTTTAAATTAAAATTTATAACAGGTCTACAGTATCGAAGTGCTGCTTTAGCAGGAATATTTACTCAATTATTTTTTGGATTTATTTATGTTTCTGTTTATATAGCGTGTTATGAATCTAGTAGTACTAATCTTCCAATGCCTCTTAATGAACTTGTAAGTTTTTTATGGCTTAATCAAGCTTTCTTTTCCTTAATATACTTGTGGTATAAAGATAATGACATAATTAAATTAATTAAAACAGGGAATTTATCTTATGAACTTTGTAGACCACAAGATTTATATTTTATGTGGTTTAGTAAAATATTTGGTGAAAAATTATCAGGAGCATTACTTAGATTTCTTCCAGTAATTTTAATCGCGGTTTTATTACCATCACCTTTTAATTTAGATTTATCTATTACCTTACCAAGATTATTAATATTTATTATTGCTTTTTCCTTATCAAGTATTTTAACTGTTAGTATAATTCTTTTATATCATGTTATTTGTTTAATAACATTAGATGAAAAAGGAATAGTTAATATATTTATGGTTTTATCAGATATACTATCAGGATTAGTTTTACCTATACCATTTTTTCCCAATGTTTTACAGAAAATAAGTAATTTTTTACCTTATAGATATGTAAGTGATTTTCCTTTTAGATTATATGTAGGAAATATTAGTTTACAAGAGGGAATTAAAGGAATAATAATACAAATAATATGGATAATTATTCTTATATTAATAGGAAAATTAATTACAAAGAAAGCTTTAAAGAAAGTTGTTATCCAAGGAGGTTAATCATGAAATTATATTTTAAATATTTTAAAATGCATGTTAAAGGAGAACTCCAATATAAAATGTCTTTTATAATGTCTTTTATATCACAATTCTTTGTCTTTTTTGGATACTATTTTACTATTCTTTGCTTATTTGATAAATTTTCAAATATAAAAGGATTTACTTTATATGAAGTACTTTTAACATTTGCTATTATTCAATTAGGATTTTCTTTTTGTGAATCATTTTTTAAAGGAATCGATCACTTTGATAATTTAATAATAGATGGAACTTTTGATAAAATCTTATTAAGACCAAGAAATATATTAATTCAAGTTTTAGAAGAAGAAATAAGTTTAACTAAATTATCAAGATTTCTTCAGTCAATTATTATTTTAATAATAGCCGTTTCTAATATTGATGTTAATTGGAATATATATAAGATAATAACTTTAATATTTATGATATTAAGTTCCATATTAATATTTTTAGGATTATTTATTCTAATGGCAGCATATTGCTTTGTTACAATAAAAGGACTTGAAGTAAGAAATGTATTTACAGATGGTGGTAAACATATGGCTCAATATCCAATTGGTATTTTTAGAAAAGGAATTGTTATTATCTTTACTTTTATAATTCCATATGGTTTTGTTAATTATTATCCACTTTTATATATTTTAGGAAAGAAAACATCTAATTTGTATGTGATTTCCCCACTTATTACAATTATATATTTAATACCATGCATCATTATTTTTTATAAAGGAGTAAAAAAATATTCTGGGGTAGGTAGTTAAGGAGGTAAGATTATGAATATTAGTAAAGAAGAAATAAAAATAAGGTTTAAAATATTTGACAAAATAAATTTTAATAGTATAATTAAAAACAAGTGAGGAGATATAAACTAATAGTTAGCTATCTCGGGGTAAAACCTACACGAGCTTTATGCACGGAGTCACCTATATAATAAGGGTAACTTCGTGCTTTTATTATATAAAAATAAGGAGGAAAGATTATGAAATATTTTAAAAAAATTGAAGGAGAAAAAGTTTATTTATCACCAATGAATTTAGAAGATATTGAAAAATATGTTAAATGGATGAATGATTTTAGTACAACTGATGGACTTGGAAGTTCTTCAAAAGTAACTACTTTTGAAAGTGAAAGAGCTTGGCTTATTAATAATATGGATAAAAAAGAACAACAATTTGCTATCGTATTAAAAGAAACAGATGAACTTATTGGTAATTGTGGTTTTTGTGATATTAATCATTTACATCAAAAAGGAGAAGTAGGATTATTTATCGGAGAAGAAGAGAATAGATCAAAAGGTTATGGTACTGAAGCATTAAGTTTACTTGTTGAGTATGGATTTAATTATTTAAATTTAAAAAATATTATGTTAAAGGTATTTTCTTTTAATAAAAGAGCTATAAAATCATATGAAAAGATTGGATTCAAAGTCTTTGGAAAAAGAACAGAAGATTATTATTTAAATGGTAAATGGTATGATGAATATTTTATGGAAATATTAAGAAAAGAAAAATAGTTAATAAATGTCAACAAAAATGGTTGACAGATATATAATAATATGCTACTTTTTAAATGGGATTAAAAAAAATAAATAAAAAAAACTTATAAATAAGGAGGCATATTATGAATAAATTATTTATAATAACAGGACCTGCTGGAGTAGGAAAAACAACTATTAGTAATAAACTTGCATCATCACTTTCAAAATCAGTTTTAATCGAAGGAGATACTGTATATAATTTTTTTGTCGGAGGAAGAATAAGTCCATGGAAAGAAAATGCTCCGATTGAACTTTTTTGGGAAATTTGTATTTATTTGATAAATTCATATTTAGAAAAAGGCTATGATGTAGTTTTTAATTATATTATAAGTGATGAAAACTTAAAACTCTTAAAAGAAAAATTTAAAAATTATAAAATAGTATTTAAAGTATTATTGACTGATGAAAATACTTTGTTAGAAAGAGATAAAGAAAGAGAAGAAGATTGTCAAATGAAAGAAAGATGTCTTGTTTTATTAAATCAATTTAAAAATTATAATTTTGATAAAAAAGACATAATTGATACAAGTAATTTAACTGTAAAAGAAATAACTAATTTGTTGTTGGAGGAATATTATGAAAATTAATTATTTATTTAGTGGGATAGATAAAGAAAAAGGTTTTTATGATGTACAAAGTAAGTATTTAAAACAAGATATAAAAGAAAATCAAATAATAACATTTATCGCATCAACATTTGACAATCACGAACAAAATATAATGTATAAAAATAAAACATTAGAGTTTTTTTCTAAGATAAATATAACTTTTAAAGAAAATTATTTAATAGATAATAATGTAACTAAAGAAGAAGCTAAAGATTTTATAAAAAAAGCAAATATTATTTATCTTATGGGAGGAGATACATATTTACAAAATAATAGTTTAGATGAATATGAGTTAAAACCTTTAATAAAAGAAAAATCCTTTATTATTGGAGTATCTGCAGGTAGTCTTAATCAAACCAAAAGAGTAATTTATCAAGATTATAATGATATTAAAGACTATGAAGGATTAGGATTTACTAATATAAGTATTTATCCACATTTAGATTTTTTAAATATTGATTATTTAAAAGAAATATTTAAAATAAGTAAAATAACAAAACTAGTAGCATTACCAAATTCTTCATTTATAAGAATTGAAAATAATAAAGAAATGTTTATCGGAGATTATTATGAGATAGAAAATGAAAAGATTAATCTTGTAAAAAAGGATTATGAAAAAATAAATCATTTAGGAAGTGTAACTTTAGAAACAGAAAGATTAATACTTCGAAAAACAATAAAAGAAGATATAGATGAACTATTTTATATTGAACTTAACCCTAATTTAAGAAGGTATTTAGGTATTCATAAGGTTGGAACTTCTTTGAATGATAATAGAAATTATTTTGATTTTAGTAAGTATGATAATTTAGATTTTTACAGATGGAGTATCGTAGAAAAAGATACAAATAAACTTCTTGGCTGTATTTATTTAAACGTTCATGATGAAAAAGCAAGAAGCTATGGTATAGATTATTTTATAAGAGAAGATTCTTGGAACAAAGGATATGTTACTGAGGCTTCTAAATGCGTTTTAGAATTTGCTTTTAATAAATTAAATATTAATAGAATAGAATCAAGTGGTGCTAAATCTAATCCTGGAACATTAAAAGTAATGGAACATATAGGTCTTAAATATGAAGGAGTAAGAAAAGATGGAATCTTTTATTATTATGGTGGTATACAAGATTTAGTATTATATGGCATAACAAAAGAAGAATATAATACAGGAAAAGAAAAATAGTTAATAAAAGGATAATTAAAAATAGTAAATTATCCTTTTTATTATGTTTGATTGCTTGACAATGTATTAAAAAAATAATAAAATTAATATAGAAAATAGGGTTGAGAAATGAGGTTGATTGTCATGAAAATTAATAACAAAGGTCAAGCACTAGTTGAATATGTTCTTATAATAGCACTTATAAGTGTACTTGCTATATCTTTAGTTAGTTTACTTGGAGGCTATTTAAAAGATTCAATGACAAAGTCATCGTGTGAAATAGTGGGGCAAACATACAAAAAAGGAGAAAAACCAGGTGAAGGGGTTTGTGTTGACAAATAATAAAGGTCAAGCTCTTGTAGAGTTTATTCTTATATTTCCAATTATAGTTTTAATACTTTGTATTATAATTGATTTTTCAAATGTTTTTGTAAGTGAAAATAAACTTGAAAATAAATTAGATGATGTAATTTATTTAATTAGAAATAATAAAGAAAATGATATAAATAATATTTTAGATAATAATACAAAATATTCTATATCAAAATCAGGCTCTTATGCTACGGTAGAGTTAACCTCTAAAGTCAAATTTATCACACCTTTTTCTAATATATTTTTTAAAAATGATTATAATATATCAACAAAAAGGGTAATACTATATGAATAATAAGGGACAATCACTTGTGTTTTTCATATTACTTTTGCCTATTATCTTTTTAATAATAGGGATGCTTTTTGATTTATCAAAAGTATTAAATGAAAAATTAAAGATTAAACATATTGAAGAAGATTATATATATTATTTAAAAGAAAACACTTATAAAGAAGAAGAGTTAGATTCTTTCCTTAATAAAAATGATATATCTTCTAATGAAGTTGTAATTAATTCTAATGAAATATGTATAACAAAAAAAGTACCAAGTAATTTTGGTAAAATAATAAATAAAAATACTTATCAAATAAAAGTATGCACAAATAAAAAGTAAAGAAGAGGGGACAATTTATGGAAAGGAATAAGGGGAAAATAATAACAGTTACTTCTACTAAAGGTGGTGTTGGGAAAACTATTACAACATTAAATTTAGCAGGTGTTTTTAGTAACCTTAAAAAGAAAGTTTTAGTAATTGATTTTGACCTTTATGGGGGAGCAGTAGCAACATATCTTAACTCTAAAAATGATAAAACTATATTTAATTTAATAACAGATTTATCAAATAATAAATATAAAAATATTGATGACTATATATATAACCATAATGAATATATATCTATTTTAAGTGCCCCTAAAGACCCTAGATTTGCTAATAAAATGGATAGTAAATATATTCCTATTATTTTAAATAATGTTGTTTATAAATATGATGTTATTTTAATTGATACAACACATATTTTAAATGAAATAAATATTTATACTCTTGATATGAGTGATATTATTTTATATTTATTTACTAATGATAGTTTTGATCTTAAAAATACTAAGAGCTTTTTAACAATTTTAAAAGATGCTGGATTTAATAATTTTTATACTGTTTTAAATGAATCTATTTTTAAAGATAAAACATATTTTTCTAAGTATGATATTAGAACTATTATTAAAAATAATATTGATTTTACTATTTCTAAAAATATGTATATAAAAAATATAGATAAATATATTATGGAAGGGGAAATACTTTTACTTAATCCTAATCTTTCTTTTAAAGATAAAAAAGATTATAAAAAGTATCTTGAACTTGCCTTAACCTTAATTAAAGATAAGGAGAAGAAATAATGAAAAAGACACTAAAAGAAGTATTTGATTTAAAAGAAGAAAATAATAATTTAATAGATATTCCAGATTATGAAGTATTTAGTGATAAAGCACTTCTTGATACTTTAAGAAATAAAATAGTACAAAGTGCAATTGATAATAATATACCTAATAATAAGAATTTAAATACATATATAAATGAAGAAATAGATAAAACGCTTGAAGGTTATGATTTATCTTCTTTAGAAAGAAATCATATATTTAATTTAATTGAAAATGAAATAAATGGATATGGACCTTTAACAGAACTTTTAGATGATCCTAATATAACAGAAATTATGGTTAATGGTCCAAGTGAAATATATATTGAGCTTGATGGTAAAATAATAAAGGATGATACTGTATCATTTATTAATGAAGAACATATTTTAAGAACAATTCAAAGGATGATTCAACCTTTAGGAAGAACAATAGATTTATCTACACCAATGGTGGATTCTAGGCTTAAAGATGGTTCAAGAATTAATGCTGTTATTCCACCACTTAGTTTAAATGGGCCAATTATTACAATAAGAAAATTTAAAAGAAATTTAAATAATATTGAAGATTTAATTAGAAATGGAACACTTACTCCTTATATGGCTAGATTTTTAGATGCTTGCGTTAAAGCTAAATTAAATATTTTAGTATGTGGTGGTACAGGTAGTGGTAAAACAACTATTTTAAATGTATTATCTTCATTTATTAATGATGATGAAAGAATTATTACAATTGAAGATGCAGCTGAACTTAAATTGAAACAAGAACATGTTATTACTCTTGAAACAAGAAATACAAATTACGAACAAGAAAAAGAAATTACAATAAGAGATTTAGTTATTAATGCTCTTCGTATGAGACCAGATCGTATAATTGTCGGAGAAGTTCGTGGAAAAGAAGCTTTTGATATGTTACAAGCAATGAATACAGGACATGATGGTAGTATGTCAACATTACATGCTAATGGACCAAGAGATGCTTTAAATAGGCTTGAAACAATGGTTTTAATGGGAGGAATAGAAATACCTGTTTTAGCAGTTCGTGAATATATTTTAAATGCCATTAATATAGTTGTTAATGTTGAAAGATTATCTGATGGTAAAAGAAAAGTAACTAGCATATGTGAAGTAACAGGATTTAAAGATAATGAAATAAAATTAAAAGAAATATTTGCTTTTAAACAAAAAGGTTTAACAGCTAATAAAGAAGTAAATGGGTCTTTTATCCTTTATAAATATATACCAAAAGTATATGAAATAATTAAAAGTAAAGGAATAAATCTTGTAGATGATATTTTTAATGAAATAGAAAACAAATAAAAAAGGAGGTGTTATTATGCCATTATATGTTAATTTAATAATTGAAGTTATTCTAATAATAATTGGAATATGTTTATTCTTTTATATTATAACTGTTAGTATTGCATATGATAAAGAACAAAGATTAACTAGATTTTCTATTAATGGTATTAATACTAAACAACCTTCTTTTACTGATAAATTATTAAATTTTTATTATAAAATTATTAATCATTTATCAAAAATATTTAAAAAGAGTAAAATACTTACTAATTATAGTAAAAAATATGAAATATATGTTGATAAGACATCTTTTGTTAAAAGTGAAGCAATAAATTTTATATCAATAAAGTTTTTCGTAAGTTTTTTATGTGTTTTTATAACAATAATAAGTGATGTAATAAGAGTACAATATATTTATTTACCACAACTTTCTTTGGCATTTGTTTTAGGATTTTTTATCTATGATGTATTTTTAATTTTTGAAAAGAAAAATAAATATCGTAAATTAGAAAATGATTTATTAAAAGCTGTTATTATTATGAGTAATGCTTTTAAGTCAGGAAGAAGTATAGTTCAAGCAATCGAACTTGTTATTCTAGAGTCAGAGGGAAGAATAAAAGAAGAATTTAAAAAGATTAAAGTAGATTTAAATTATGGTCTTGATTATGATGTCGTTTTTAATAGATTTGCTAAAAGATTAAATATTGAAGAAGCTTATTACATGTCTACATCTTTAATTATTTTAAATAAAACAGGTGGTAATATTTCAAAAATATTTACTACTATTGAAAAGAGTTTCTTTGATAGAAAAAAACTTAAAGATGAACTTTCAAGTGCCATTGCAGTAAGTGAATTAGTATTTAAAATATTAGTATTTATTCCTATATTTATCTTTTTAGTTATTTTTATCATTGATAGAACTTATTTTGTACCATTGTTTACAACATTAATTGGAAAAATAATTTTAGTTTTATGTATAATTATATATATATCTTATATTATTGTGGTTAAAAAGATAACTAAATTAAAGGATTAGGTGGGTTTATGAAAAGATTAACAAGTAAGATTTATAGTAAAAATCAAATAGAAAGTGTAAAATCTAAAATAATGTTACTAGGAGTAGATTGTAAGTTAGATGAAATAAATTTACTTAATTTTAGATTATTTTCTTCCATAATAATATTTTTTGTGTTATTATATTTTTTAGATTTTGGATATTTTATCGCACCAGTAGTAATAATTATTTATTACACATTATTTTTTAACTTTTATTTTAATCCTAAAATAGAAAAAAGAAGAAAAGAGTTAGAAAAAGATGCTTTATACTTTTTTGAAATATTAGCATTATCACTTGATGCTGGAAGAAATATTAAAACTTCAATTGAAGTTACTTGTAGTAGTGTAGATTCAAGTCTTAGTAAAGAATTTAAAAAATTACTTAGTGATATTTCTTTTGGAAAAGATTTAAACGATGCGTTAGAAGATTTAAAATATCGTATACCTAGTGATACAATTAACAATATAATATTAAATATAAAAGAAGCTAATATATTTGGTAATGATATTGTTAATACTGTTTTCGAACAGGTAGATTACATAAGACAAAAAAGAGTGTTGGAAGCAAAAGCAAAAATAAATAAAATGCCTATAAAAATAAGTATTGTATCCGTTATATTTTTTATACCACTTTTATTTCTAATTTTACTTTCACCATTAATTATTAAGTTATTAAGTTAGGAGGATATTTATGAGTGGACATTCAAAATGGTCAACAATTAAAAGAAAAAAAGGGGAAATAGATGCTGCAAGAAGTAAAGTTTTTCAAAAACTTGCTAAAGAACTTTATGTTGCTGCTAAAGGGGGAGATAAAGACCCATTAAATAATCCTACTTTAAGAATGGTTGTTGATAAAGCAAAAGCAGAAAATATGCCAAAAGATAGAATTCAAGCTGCAATTGATAAAGCACATTCTTCAGGAAATAGTGAAAATTATGAATTTGTAAGATATGAAGGTTATGCTCCTCATGGTGTTGCTGTTATGGTTGATTGTTTAACAGATAATAAAAATAGAACAGCAGGAGATGTAAGAAGTACATTTACTAAAAGAGGAGGAAACTTAGGTACTGATGGAAGTGTAAGTTATATGTTTGATAGAAAGGGTATAATTGTTTTACCTAAAACATATGATGAAGATATGCTTATGACTTTAGCATTAGATAATGATTGTTTAGACTTTGTTGTAAATGATGATTCTTATGAAATATATACAAGTTATGAAGATTTTATTAAAATGAATAATGTTTTAAATGAAAATAATATAACAGAATTTATTATGAATGAAACAAGATATATACCACAAAATTATATTTCATTAAATGATGAAGATAAAGAAAAAATATATAATTTAATAGAAACGCTTGAAGATTTAGATGATGTACAAGATGTATACCATAATATGGAAGAATAATTTAAAGTTATTCTTTTTTTGAATTTTTAATAAATATATTTGGCGAATGGAGTAGAAATGATAAAGTATGAAGTTAGTTTTACCGTGTGAAAAGTATAAAAATAGTTATTATGAATTGATAAAAATGGCCGAGTTAAATGGAGAAATAAGTGAACTAGGTAATGCACAAATTAAAAATGGAGAAACTTTTAATACGATGCTTAATAGATTAAAAAATAGAAGACGAGGATTAAACATATCAAAGTCTGATGTGCCAGCTACTGTATATTGGATTATAGAAAAAAACAAAATTGTTGGTACAATAGATTTAAGACATAAGTTAAATAAAAGTTATTATGAAAGACTTGGACATATTGCTTATTATATAAAACCAAGCGAAAGAAATAAAGGTTATGCAACTAAAGTTTTGGCTTTAGCAAAACAAAAATATGCAAAAAAATTTATAAGTAAAATTTTAGTTACTTGTTATGAAGATAATGCTTTTTCATCGAAAGTTATAGAAAAAAACGGAGGTATATTAAAAGAAAAAGTAAAAGATGAAGTTACTAATAAAATTATTTTAAAATATGTAATTAATATTTTAGATGATAATATTGTTACTTCAAAAACTGCTTGACTTACTACAAACCGTAATTGTAATAATAATTGTACCTGGTGTTATGCATCAAAATGTAATGATAAAATAAAAGATTGCAACTTTTTAGATTGTGGTAGTGATGCAACTTGTTCAACAGATGGTTATGAATATTAGTATATTTTTAATCAATTATAAGAGTTAGACTGATACTTAAATAACTCTTTTAGTTGCTTGTAAAAGAATAATTATAGAAATGGAAAAAACTATAAATTTAATAATTATTCTTTTTTTTCATCATTAAAAATGATACAATTATAACAAGGATGTGATGTTATGAAATTAGACTTTATTTTAAATGATTATTTACTTATGTGGCACTTACTATATGAATCAAGTGTTAGTGAAGAAATACATAATATTAAACAAGTGTTATGGAAAGATTATAAAAAAGAGTATAGTACTTTATATAAAGAAAAAGATAAAATATTAAATGATCTAGATAATTATATACCAGATGATGATTTTATTTTTAATATATTTGAAACATCACCATCTTATAAAAAAGTAATAAAAGAAACAAATAAATATCGTATGTCTTTATTACAACTATGGGATTTAAATAGTAAACTTTATAAAAAAGAATTAGCTAATATTTTAAAATATGATTTAGAAGAGAATTATAAAGTACTTGTGTTACATCCTAATTTAGGTGTTGTAGAAACAGATTTTAACTTAAATATAATAAGTATCGGTAAAAAAATAGATAATAAAGATAAAGATAGTTTTTTAACATATTTATTTTATAAAATATTAAAAAATGAATTTAAAGATGTAAAAATAGATGATAATATTTTAACAACAATGTTAGAACTTATTTGTGTTAATGAACTTTTTACAAGAGTATCAAAAGAATCTAAATATAATATTGGAAAAAGTGAATTAAAAAAATTATTAACATTTTCTTTACCATATTTTTTTATTAGTTCAAGATAAAATTTTAAATCAAATATTATCTTTATGTAGTGGAAGATTAGAATCATACGGAAATTATGAGTTTTTTAAAAGCATTCAAGTTATAACACCAACCAAAAAAGGAATGCTTGGAACAAAAGAGCTAAATAAGGTATTGCAAGAGTGTTTAAATCCATTGCCAGAAGGTGGATTGGAAAGACAAAATCTAGGTGCAAGTTTTAGAGCAGGGGATAGAGTAATGCAAATAAAAAATAATTACGATATTTTCTGGGAAAGAGAAAAATATGGATATGAAACAGGTAATGGTGTTTTTAATGGTGAATTTGGTACTATATTAAAATTAGATGATATAGAAAAAAGAGTAAAAATAAAATTTAACACTAAAGTTGTGGGAATAGAAACTAAAGAAAATAAAGTAGTAAGTGTAATGTACGAAGATGAGAATGGTGGGCAAAAGAAAATTTCAGCAAACAAAGTAATTCTTGCGACTGGTGGAAAAACATATTCTGCAACAGGTTCTACTGGAGACGGATATGAAATTGCTCAAAAATTAGGACATACAATAGTGCCTGTAAAACCATCACTTGTTCCATTAACAGCAGAAGGCGAATCTTTAAATATTTGTAAACAAATGCAAGGCTTAAGCCTAAGAAATGTTCAAATAAAATTGATTGATACAAACAAAAACAAGACAATATATGAAGATTTTGGAGAAATGCTATTTACACATTTTGGAGTATCTGGGCCAACAATATTGAGTTCATCAGCACATTTACTAAGATATAAAAATGTAGAAAACCTCTTAAAAGAAGGAAAAATACAGCTTGTAATAGATTTAAAACCAGCATTACAACAAGAAAAACTTGATAACAGAATACAAAGGGACTTTTTAGAAGGAAAGAACAAAGAATTCAAAAATTGTTTAAACAATTTATTGCCACAAAAAATGATTGATACGGTAGTTGAATTATCAAAAATAAATCCATATAAAAAAGTAAACGAGATTACAAGAGAAGAAAGAATGAACCTAGTAAAACTCCTAAAAAACTTTACTATTACAATATCTGGATTTAGACCCATTGATGAGGCAATAATAACAAGTGGAGGAATAAAAATAAAAGAAATAAATCCAAAAACAATGGAATCAAAGATAGTTAATGGATTGTATTTTGCAGGAGAAATAATAGATGTAGACGCATATACTGGTGGATTTAACTTGCAAATTGCATATTCTACAGGATTTACGGCAGGCTCAGAATGCTAGAAAGGAAAATGAATTGAAGTTTTGTACTTTAAAGGAGGCTTCTACTGCAGAGATTGTGGAGAAAAAATCTCGATTTATTGCAAATAGCTGCCATATAGAGAGTAAAGAAGAAGCGGAAGAAAAAATCAATTTAATAAAAAAGAAATACTATGACGCAAAGCACAACTGTTTTGCGTTTAGTATCGTTGATAAAGATGGAAACTTATTAGAAAAGAGCAGTGATGATGGAGAACCATCTGGAACTGCAGGAGCTCCAATTTTAAATGTTATAAGAAAAAATAACCTGAATAATGTTCTTATTGTTGTAACAAGATATTTTGGTGGAATATTATTAGGAACAGGAGGACTTACAAGAGCGTATTCAAATACCGCATTGGCATCAATAGAAAATGGAAAAATAATAGAAGTTGAAAATGGATTGCAAGTAAGCTTAGAGATAGAATATTCGGAAAATGAAAAATTTAAATATTATTGTGAAAAAAACAATATAAAAATTGTAGAAACAAAATATTCTGAAAATATAATTCAAAAAATAGAATTAAATGAAGAAGAATATAATAAATTGATATCAAAAAACATGGAAATTAATAGGCAGTTACCATTCAAAATAAAAGAAATCGGTATATTATGTCGAAAATTCATTGAAAAAGTACAATAATGTATGAAGAAAAATGGAAAACTTTCCCAAAAACTATTGCAAAAACCAAAATATGCGTATATAATACACGTTGTAAAAGATTTACAACTATGTAAATAAGAATAGGGGGAACGAAAGAGTGAATGAAAAAATAACAGTTTTGATTTCTGACGACAATAATGAATTTGCAACAACTTTAGCAAACTATCTAGAAAAGGATGAGGACATGCAGGTTGTTGGCATGGCAAAAGACGGAGAGGAAGCACTAAGCATTATATCTACTTTAAAACCAGATGTTGTACTATTAGATGTTATTATGCCACATTTAGACGGGTTAGGAGTCTTAGAAAGATTAAATTCAATGAGACTAGAAAAAAGGCCAATATGCATAATGCTTTCAGCAGTAGGTCAAGACAAAATAACACAAAAAGCAATAACTTTAGGGGCTCAATATTATGTTGTAAAACCATTCGACATAGAAGTATTAATAAAAAGAATAAAAGAATTGAGATATTATCAGCCTTCTACAAACAGAGGAAGCTTTATTGTGAAAGAAACGAAATCCCAGTACATAGATATACCACAACAAATTGATAAAAAGAGTGAAGATGGATTAGAAGCTTTAGTTACAAATATAATCCATGAAGTTGGTGTACCAGCACATATTAAAGGATATCAATATTTAAGAGAAGCCATAATGATGGTTGTAAATGATATTGATATAATAAACCAAATAACAAAACAACTGTATCCAGACATAGCCAAGAAATACCACACTACGCCAAGCCGTGTAGAGCGTGCAATTCGCCATGCTATAGAAGTTGCGTGGGGCAGAGGAGAACCAGCAGTTGTAGAAAACATATTTGGTTATACAGTATCTGCAAGCAAGGGAAAACCAACGAATTCGGAATTTATAGCAATGATAGCTGATAAGCTAAGGCTAGAAATAAAGACTGCATAAAACTTGTAAAACCATTGCAAGAAGCGGGTTATAAAAAATAAACAATAGCAATAAATTAAAATTAATTGCACTAAAATTTGTGAAAAATCAGTAGGAAATAGCAATAAATCATTTTAATATAATGCAATAAACTTTCAAAATTTATTGGTCATTATTTCAAATATATGTTTGGAATATAATCAAGGATTTTGAAAGTTTTTTGATATATAAGAAAATATGAAATTTTACTTTGTTCGCTAGACAAATGAGTAAAAATATACTATACTGTTTGCTATAGGAAATGAGAATAAGCAGATGTGGTTTGCCACCTATACATAACAAAGGCTTAGCCTTTAGAAATGGAGGTGGTGCTATGATAGAAGCATTTTTATTAGAAATAATATATTTACTTTTATTCGCTTTAGTTGTCGAAACTATTATAGTATTTGCCTTAATTATATTCGTAATATTTTTAAGCAAATAGACAAATAAAAAACACATCTGTTACTTGACGGTAAGATGTGTTTTCACAAATTACTGGCAAACCACGTTTGTGGTTTCTCCATTTCCTATAATTATTATATCCTTATTTGTAGTAAATGTCAACGAAAAAATAAAAGTACATTCTGATAATCCGTAACTGTTGAAAATTCAATATTAAATATAGCATATTCCTTAAAAGTTTAAATATAAACAATTAACAAAAATATTTAAATAGCTTCTTTTCGTATGTGTTCATTACGATATTTTAATTTCGTTGCTTGACCGCCACGTATGTGACGTTCTGCCTTATTTTCATCTAAAATTACTCGAACTTCAGAGGCTAAAGCAGGATTTATTTTTAATAATCTTTCACTAACATCTTTGTGTACTGTAGACTTAGATATGCCATATTTCTTAGCAGCACCTCTAACTGTATCTTTTGAATCTATAATATAATGAGCTAAAGTAATTGCTCTTTCTTCAATTGAAAAACCTATCATCAGGACAACCCCCATTGAATCTTTTTGTTTAATACTATTCTTGCAGTCTAAATAATAGAACAATAATTTCGCCCAT
>OGOX01000908.1_pt1 | contig 20466 bp, 19 predicted proteins | sample 1552761 | NCBI WGS metagenome assembly OGOX01 (sample SAMEA2580212, study PRJEB22360) | human gut metagenome | biome: human gut; feature: human-associated habitat; material: faeces | place: Denmark | collected 2008/2010
CGCTGATTACCGAGTCTGTGTTTGCACGTTATATCTCTTCTCTGAAAGATCAGCGTGTTGCCGCATCTAAAGTTCTCTCTGGCCCGCAAGCACAGCCAGCAGGCGACAAAGCTGAGTTTATCGAGAAAGTTCGCCGTGCGCTGTATCTGGGCAAAATCGTTTCTTACGCTCAGGGCTTCTCTCAGCTACGCGCCGCGTCGGAAGATTACAATTGGGATCTGAACTACGGCGAAATCGCGAAGATTTTCCGTGCTGGTTGCATCATCCGTGCGCAGTTCCTGCAGAAAATCACCGATGCGTATGCCGAAAATCCCAAAATCGCTAACCTGCTGTTGGCTCCGTACTTTAAGCAAATCGCCGACGACTACCAGCAGGCACTGCGTGATGTCGTCGCTTATGCAGTGCAAAACGGTATTCCGGTTCCAACCTTCTCTACGGCGGTTGCCTATTACGATAGCTACCGTGCCGCGGTGCTGCCTGCGAACCTGATCCAGGCACAACGTGACTATTTCGGTGCGCATACTTATAAACGCATTGATAAAGAAGGTGTGTTCCATACCGAATGGTTGGATTAAAAACGATTTGAGTTTTTGAATTAAGAGCCTACGATGTGTTAGGCTCTTTAAAATATTATATTCATGGTATTATTTAAAATTTGAATATCTTCTAAGGTCAAAATGTAATGAGATAATAGATGTCAAATTATATTAAAAATGCAGGTTGGATTTTTTTTGAAAAATTTGTGCGAATAGCTATCAGTTTTATGCTCTTCGCGTTTGTTTCAAGAGTCTTGAACCCTAATGATTTTGGAGTGCTGTCGTATTATCAAACAATTACAACTATGCTACTGGCCTTAACTAACTTGGGTTTTGATAACGTTCTTATTAATGAGTTTAATCAAAATGAGAAACATAATAAAATCTTTGCAACAGCATTTTGGTCGAGAATCATAGTTTCAACTGTTGTGATATTATTATTTGCAGTTGGGGTTTGTTTTTATGATCTTCCTATGGTTAATAAAATTGTTTTGTTGCTGTGTTTGTCTAGTTTAGTCTTTCAAACTCAAAACACTTATGTATCATATTTTCAATCACAATTGCAAGCCTCTATTATTACAAAAATAAGTTTTCTTTCACTTCTTCTATCTGCTTTAGTGAAAGTGTATTTATTAATGACAGATAAAAATATCATATGGTTTGCATTTTCATATAGTTTCGATTTTGCTGTTTCCTTTTTATTTTTTGCTGTGTTTTCCTATAAGCGAAATTATGTTTCAATTAGTTTAAGATATTTTGATTTGAATGTGTTGAAAGGCTTGCTTCGTAGTTCTTGGCCAATTATAGCTTCCGCTGTAATAGTTGTGCTTTACACTAGATTAGATCAACTAATGATCATGAATATGTTAGGTTCTGACTCCGTAGCAATATTTAGTGTAGCAATAAAAATCTCAGAGGCATATTTATTTGTACCTGCAGCATTAGTTACATCATATTATCCATTGATTTCTAAATCCCCTAGTAATGACAATATTCGATTTTATTTTGATGTAGTGTTTGCCACTTCCATTATTATGGCAGTTGGAGTTGCAATAATATCATTTTTTTTGATTCCGATAATGTTTGGTGAATATTATGCTTGTTCATATACAATATTAATTGTATTATTGTTAGGATCATTGTTTTCAATTTTAGGTTCAGCATGCACCAATTTAATGATAGTTTATGGTTTATCTTATTTGAGATTAATTAGAGCAATATTTGGATTGCTAGTGAATTTTTCTCTTAATTTAATATTTATTCCGAAGTATGGGGTTATTGGTGCTGCATATGCTTCAGTGGTAAGCCAGATATTTGCTGCTTGGGTAAGTAATGCTTTTAGTAAAAAAACTATAGAGTGTTTCAAGCTACAAACTATCACTGTATTAACATGTGGTGTGTTGGGAGGGCGGCAGCTATGTCAGATTCTTTTCAAAAAGTGAGTGCCAAAATGATCAGTAAAAACACAAAAAAAAAATGGAATATTAAGAGACTTTTCTTTCATTTAAATGTAAGATGGCGTGTGTTTCTTGAGTATTATTATAGCTATAGATATTATCGTCTATTTAAGATACCAATTGCTAATCATCTCACGATTGGCTTAAAAAAATTAGGAGAGAAAAATACTATTTTTCCTCATCCTGTAGGTATAGTGATTGGAAAAAAAGTCAGTATAGGAAATAATTGTACTATCTATCAAAATGTGACGATTGGTGTGAGTAACAATAAAACTGAGGATTATCCTATTATCGGAGACAATGTTATTATTTATGCTGGTGCTATCATAATAGGTAGTGTTAGCATAGGGAATAATGTGATAATTGGTGCCGGATGTATTGTAACAAAAGACGTTCCTGAGGATAAGATTGCTGTTGGCTCACCGATGAAAATAATAGATAAGAAGGCTAATGTTCTCTATTGATAATTAGGCCATCATTTCCGATGGCCGATATATTGTCTTGACTCTAATATGAATTTCATGCTAGTACTATAATTACTGTAATTTTTCGATAATTAAGAATTTAAGTATGAAAATAACAATTTCAGGAACAGGTTATGTTGGTCTTTCAAATGGTATTCTGATTGCGCAAAATCACGAAGTGGTTGCTTTAGATATCGTTCAGGCCAAAGTGGACATGCTTAACAAGAAGCAGTCACCGATTGTTGATAAGGAGATTGAAGAGTATCTGGCGACTAAAGATCTCAATTTCCGCGCTACGACAGATAAGTATGACGCGTATAAAAATGCCGATTACGTTATTATTGCCACACCTACCGATTATGATCCGAAAACGAATTATTTTAATACCTCAAGCGTGGAAGCGGTCATTCGCGATGTGACAGAAATTAATCCCAACGCGGTAATGATTATAAAATCAACTATCCCTGTTGGTTTTACAGAGTCCATTAAAGAACGTTTTGGTATTGAAAATGTGATCTTTTCGCCTGAGTTTTTGCGTGAAGGTAAAGCACTTTATGATAACTTACACCCATCACGCATTGTGATTGGCGAGCAGTCTGAACGCGCTGAACGTTTTGCTGCGTTATTACAGGAAGGCGCCATTAAGCAAGACATACCAACATTGTTTACTGACTCAACCGAAGCTGAGGCGATTAAACTTTTTGCCAACACTTATCTGGCTATGCGTGTAGCGTATTTCAATGAACTTGATAGTTATGCTGAAAGCCTGGGGCTTAATTCACGCCAGATTATTGAGGGCGTATGCCTTGACCCGCGTATCGGTAATCACTACAACAACCCGTCATTCGGTTATGGTGGTTATTGTCTGCCGAAAGATACTAAGCAGTTACTGGCAAATTACCAGTCTGTGCCGAATAACCTGATCTCGGCAATTGTTGACGCCAACCGCACGCGCAAAGATTTTATTGCCGATTCTATCCTTGCACGTAAACCGAAAGTTGTTGGCGTCTATCGTTTGATTATGAAGAGTGGTTCAGACAATTTCCGTGCTTCCTCGATTCAGGGTATTATGAAGCGAATCAAGGCGAAAGGCGTGCCTGTAATCGTTTATGAGCCAGCGATGAAAGAGGACGATTTTTTCCGGTCGCGCGTGGTACGTGATCTGGATGCGTTCAAACAAGAAGCTGATGTTATTATTTCTAACCGTATGTCTGCCGATCTGGCTGATGTAGCAGATAAGGTTTATACGCGCGACTTGTTTGGCAATGATTAATTATTTTGTTTTATTCTAAGAAAAGGCCCTAATATATTAGGGCCTTTTCTTATGGTTTTGTAAAATCAAACTTTATAGAAGTTACGATACCATTCTACAAAGTTCTTTACTCCCTCTTTAACTGACGTTTCAGGTTTGAATCCTATTACGTCATACAGTGCTTTTGTATCAGCACTGGTTTCCAGTACATCACCGGGTTGGAGAGGCATCATATTCTTGTTGGCTTCAATACCCAGAGCCTCTTCTAAGGCATTGATATAGTCCATCAACTCCACAGGCGAACTATTACCAATGTTATAGACACGATATGGTGCTGAACTTGTTGCTGGCGAACCTGTTTCTACAGCCCACTGTGGATCTTTTTCTGGAATAACATCCTGTAACCGAATAATAGCTTCGGCAATATCATCAATATAAGTAAAGTCACGCTTCATTTTGCCGAAGTTGTAAACATCAATGCTTTTACCTTCCAGCATGGCTTTAGTGAATTTAAATAATGCCATATCCGGACGTCCCCATGGACCATAAACCGTAAAGAAACGCAGCCCTGTGGTCGGTAAGCCATACAAATGAGAATACGTATGGGCCATGAGTTCATTCGCTTTTTTAGTTGCTGCATAAAGCGAAACAGGATGATCTACAGAGTCATCTGTAGAGAAAGGCATCTTGAGGTTCATGCCATAAACAGAACTGGAGGAAGCGTAAAGTAGATGCTGAACATTATTATAGCGGCATCCTTCCAGTATGTTCAGGAATCCAATCAGGTTTGCATCTGCATATGCATTGGGATTTTCAAGGGAGTAACGTACACCTGCTTGCGCAGCGAGGTTTATTACGCGATCGAACCGCTCGTCTGCAAACAGTGCCGCCATTTTCTCGCGATCGGCCAGGTCAATTTTATAAAAACTGAAATTGTCGTGCTTGAGTAAATCAAGTCGTGCTTGTTTGAGGTTGACATCGTAATAATCATTTAAGTTGTCAATCCCTACAACCTGATGACCAGCTGCAAGAAGCCGTTTACTTACATAGAAACCGATAAAGCCAGCAGCTCCCGTAACCAGAAATTTCATTTATAATCCTCGCTCAGGCTAGAATATAGCCAATTTTCATCTGGCATAACTGAAAGTTAAATCATACCGTTAGACAAGAAAAAAAGATAATCGGTATCAGTTCTAAACCTGGCTGTTTTTTCTGGTAACGTGCTCATTTTACAATCAAAGCTGTTCTAAGCTGACTATACAAGCCGACGTCATTATCTCCAACCGTATGGCAGAAGAGCTTAAGGATGTGGCAGATAAGGTCTATACCCGCGATCTCTTTGGCAGCGACTAACATCCTGTTATCAGGGCGATTTTCGCCCTGATTCTCTTATGTTCCCTTTGTAATAATTCATTATTTTTATCATTTATCCTATAGCATTCATGGCGATTATCGCTAAACTATGGCGACTTAAAATTATTTCGTCCGTTAGGGTAATGATGAGAGTAGAAAATAATAATGTTTCTGGGCAAAACCATGACCCGGAACAGATTGATTTGATTGATTTACTGGTGCAGTTGTGGCGTGGCAAGATGACAATTATCATCTCTGTCATTGTTGCTATTGCCCTGGCTATAGGGTATCTGGTCGTTGCCAAAGAAAAGTGGACTTCAACAGCTATCGTTACTCAACCTGATGTGGGGCAAATCGCTGGTTATACCAACGCGATGAATGTGATTTACGGTCCGGCTGTACCGAAAGTCTCCGACATTCAGACTTCACTTATCGGACGTTACAGCACTGCATTCTCAGCATTAGCGGAAACGTTGGATAATCAGGAAGAACCTGAAAAACTGACCATTGAGCCTACTGTTAAAAATCAGTCCTTACCTTTAGCGGTGTCTTATGTTGGTGAAACAGCTGAAGGTGCGCAGAAACAGCTGGCGCAATATATCCAGCAAGTTGACGACCAGGTAAACGAAGAACTGGAAAAAGACCTGAAAGACAACATCGCGCTGCGTATGAAAAACTTGCAGGATTCGCTGAAAACCCAGGAAGTAGTCGCGCAGGAGCAGAAAGATCTGCGTATCCGTCAGATTCAGGAAGCGTTGCAGTATGCGAATCAGGCGCAGGTGACAAAGCCACAGGTTCAGCAGACTGAAGATGTGACACAAGATACGTTGTTCCTTTTGGGGAGCGAAGCGCTGGAGTCGATGATTAAGCATGAGGCGACCCGTCCGTTGGTGTTCTCACCAAACTACTATCAGACTCGTCAAAACCTGCTGGATATCGAAAGCTTAAAAGTTGATGATCTTGATATTCATGCTTACCGTTATGTAATGAAACCGACGTTACCTATTCGTCGCGATAGCCCGAAAAAGGCAATCACCTTGATTCTGGCAGTGCTGCTAGGCGGTATGGTGGGCGCGGGGATTGTGTTGGGGCGTAACGCTCTGCGTAATTACAACGCGAAGTAATCTTTGCAGCTTTAAAGAAAACGGGCAGGGTGGTGACACCTTGCCCGTTTTTTTTTGCCGGATGCGACAACAACATCGCATCCGCTTACCCCGCAACTCACTGATGCCGTTTACGCAGGTTCTCAATTACCGTCGTTAAATCCAGATCCTGATCCTGCAACAGCACCAGCAGGTGATACATCAAGTCAGATGCCTCGTTGGTCAGCTCAAAGCGGTCATGTACCGTTGCTGCCAGTGCGGTTTCCACGCCTTCTTCACCCACTTTCTGCGCAATGCGCTTGGTGCCGCTGGCATACAGTTTGGCGGTGTAGGAGGTTTCCGGGTCGGCAGATTTGCGTTCGGCGAGCAGTTGTTCCAGTTGATACAGGAACAGCCACTGGTGAGCGGTGTCGCCGAAGCAGCTGCTGGTGCCTTTGTGGCAGGTCGGGCCGATGGGATTCGCCAGCAACAGTAACGTGTCGTTGTCGCAGTCCGGCGTAATATTTACTACGTTGAGGAAATTGCCCGACGTTTCGCCTTTGGTCCACAGTCGCTGGTTAGTGCGCGAGAAGAAGGTGACTTTGCCGCTTTCGATGGTTTTGTCCAGAGCTTGCGGGTTCATATAGCCCAGCATTAGCACTTCGCCAGATACCGCGTGTTGCACAATCACCGGCATAAGTCCGTCGGTTTTTTCCCAGTCCAGTTCGCGACGTTGTTGTTCTGTTAACATATCCTGATCTCCACGCCCTGTGTTGCCAGGTACGCTTTTAATTCACCAATATTGATTATTTGTTTGTGGAATACAGAAGCTGCCAGCGCACCGTCAACGTCGGCATCGCGGAAAGCTTCGAGGAAGTGTTCCATGATGCCCGCGCCACCGGAGGCAATCAGCGGGACGTGGCAAACTTCACGCACTTTTTTCAGCTGCTCGAGGTCGTAACCGTTACGCACGCCGTCCTGATTCATCATGTTGAGGACGATTTCTCCGGCTCCACGTTTTTGCACTTCCTGTACCCAGTCGAGTGTTTCCCACTGAGTGACGCGGGTGCGGCTTTCATCGCCGGTATATTGATTCACATGATATTTACCGGTTTCAGCGTCGTACCAGGTATCAATGCCGACCACAATGCATTGCACGCCAAAGCGATCCGCCAGGCGAGTAATTAACGTCGGGTCCGCCAGCGCAGGAGAGTTGATGGAAATTTTATCCGCGCCAAAGGAAAGAATTTTCGCGGCATCTTCCAGAGACTTAATCCCACCCGCCACGCAGAACGGGATGTCGATCACTTCTGCTACGCGAGATACCCAGCTTTTATCTACCACACGGCCATCGCTGGAAGCGGTGATATCGTAGAACACCAGTTCGTCTGCACCTTCTTCAGCGTAGCGTTTTGCCAGCGGCACGATATCGCCAATGATTTCATGGTTGCGAAACTGTACGCCTTTCACCACCTGACCATCACGAACGTCGAGACACGGAATTATGCGTTTTGCCAGCATGCTATGGCCTCCTTCACGGTGAATTTACCTTCCAGTAATGCACGACCAACTATTACGCCGCGTACACCAGTACCACGCAGGGCAGCGACATCATCAATGTCGCCAATACCGCCGGAGGACTGAAATGCCACCTGCGGATATCTGGCGCACACTTCTTCATATAAAGAGACGTTAGAACCTGCCAGCGTGCCGTCGCGCGAGATATCGGTACACAGCACATGTTTCAGGCCGACGGGCAGATAGGTTTCCACCAGTTGTTCCAGTGAAACGCCCGAATTCTCTTGCCAGCCGCTGACTGCCACCTGCTTGTTGCCTTGCTCGTCAATACGGACATCCAGCGCCAGCACTAAGGCATCGGCACCGAAACGTTCAAACCAGCCTTTCACCATTTCTGGTGATTTCACCGCGGTGGAGCCGACCACCACGCGCGCAACGCCCGCTTCCAGTAACGCCGCCACGTCTTCTTCGCTACGCACGCCGCCGCCAACCTGTACAGGGACGTTAACGCCCGCCACCAGGGTTTTAATCAGCGGGATTTGACGTTTTGCCGGATCTTTTGCCCCGGTCAGATCCACCAGGTGCAACACTTCGGCACCCTGCGCGGCGTAATCCTGTAAGCGCGGCAGCGGGTCGTTACCGTAATCGCGTTGTTTGCCGTAATCGCCCTGATGGAGACGCACCACAGTGCCGTCGATTAAATCTAATGCCGGAATAATCATTACATCTCCAGGAAGTTTTTCAGCAACTTAGCGCCAGCGGCACCAGAACGCTCCGGGTGAAACTGCACGCCGTAGAAGTTATCTTTTTGTACCGCCGCGGTGAACGGTTCGCCGTAATTACACTGGGCGATGGTCCACGGATTGACCGGCATTGCGTAGCTGTGAACAAAGTAAAAGTACGCGCCGTCTTCAATCCCCTGAAACAGGCGGTTGCCTGCCTGCGGGTAAACGCGGTTCCAGCCCATATGCGGCAGGGGCAGACCAAAGTCGGTCATTTTCGGCACGTCTTCGTCGATGATGCCCAGCAAATCGACGCCGTTGCTCTCTTCGCTGCGTCGCCCCAGCAATTGCATCCCTAAGCAGATGCCCAGCACCGGTTGGGTACAGGCTTTGATGAGATCAAACAGTTCGCGCTCACGCACCTGGTCCATCGCCGCTTGCGCGGTGCCAACGCCGGGTAAAAACAGTTTATCGGCCAGCAACACGACGTCTGGGTCACGGCTGACTTTGGGTTCATAACCGTGACGCGCAATGGCAGACTTCACCGAGTTCAGGTTGGCGCAGCCGGTATCCAGGATCACCACGTTCATTACAGCACTCCTTTCGACGAGGGCAGGGTGTCGCCTTCCACGCGGATGGCCTGGCGCAGGGTGCGACCAAAGGCTTTAAAGAGACTCTCTACACGGTGATGATCGTTTTTACCTTTGGTTTTCAGGTGCAACGTCACGCCCATGGTGTATGAGAGCGAACGGAAGAAGTGCTCGATCATTTCGGTGCTGAGATCGCCCACGCGCTGGTAGGTAAATTCGGCTTTATATTCCAGGTGCGGGCGACCAGAGATATCCAGTGCACAGCGGGCAAGGCATTCGTCCATCGGCAGCACAAAACCAAAGCGGCAAATACCGCGTTTATCGCCGAGGGCAATTTTTAACGCTTCGCCCAGCGCCAGGCCGGTATCTTCGACGGTGTGGTGATCGTCGATATAGAGGTCGCCTTTGACGTTGACTTCCATGCGGAAACCGCCGTGGGTGGCGATCTGATCCAGCATGTGATCAAAGAAGCCAACACCGGTGTTAATCTTGCTGCCACCTTCGCGATCCAGCCACACCTGGACATCAATTTGCGTCTCTTTGGTGTTGCGCACTACATGGGCGTAACGGTCTCGTTTAGTGAGTTGCTCGCCAATCATCGGCCAGTTCAGGGTTTCGCGGTCGTAGCGTAAACCATTAATGCCCATGTTTTCCGCCAGTTGAATGTCGGTCGCGCGATCGCCAATCACATAACTGTTGGCACGGTCCATCGCTTGCTCAGCCAGATAACGCTCTACCAGTTTTACTTTCGGCTTACGGCAGTCGCACTCATCGGCGGGCAGGTGCGGACAAATCAGCACTTCATCAAACTGCACGCCCTGTGAGGTGAAGATCTGCATCATCAGGTTGTGCGGGCCATCAAAATCCGCCTGCGGGAAACTTTGTGTTCCCAGACCATCCTGATTAGTGATCATCACCAGTTTGTAGCCCGCTTTTTGCAGCTTCAGCAGCTGCGGGATCACGCCTGGTTCAAAGGCGAGTTTGTCAAAACGGTCCACCTGAAAATCACTCGGCGGTTCGCTAATCAGGGTTCCATCGCGATCGATAAAAAGATACTTCTGACTCATCAAACTTGCTCCGCACGTAAGGCGTCAATGACGCGCTGGCTTTCTTCACGGGTTCCGACGGTAATTCGCAGGCAGCCACTTAAAGAGGGTTGTTTATTCTGATCACGTAAGATAATGCCCTGATCCCACAAAGATTTAAACACTGCGCTGGAGGCTTTAAAGCGCGCCAGAATGTAGTTGGTTTCAGAGTCGAAAACCTGCTCCACGCAGGAGATTTCTTTCAATGCGGCAATCAGATATTCACGTTCTGCAATAATTTGCGTCACTCGTTCGCGCATAGCGACGATTCCCTGCGGGCTTAACGCCTGAGCCGCAATGTCGGCAACCGGCGTCGAGAGCGGGTAGGGGGCAATCACTTTCATCAGCAGGTTGATGACTTCTTCGTTTGCCAGCGTAAATCCGCAACGAAGGCCCGCCAGAGCAAAAGCTTTCGACAGTGTGCGTAAAATAGCCAGGTGCGGATATTCCGCCAGCCAGCCAGCCAGCGATGCCTGTGGGCAAAACTCGATATAGGCTTCATCGGCAACCACAATCGCCTTACCGCGCGTTAACTCCAGCAGGGTGCGAAAATCCTGCGGATTGATCAGTTGCCCGGTTGGGTTGTTGGGGCTGCAAACATAGACCACTTTTACGCCGTCCAGCTTGTCGGAAATGCCCTGTAAGTCCAGTTGCCAGTTTTCCAGCGTCGGCACTGTGCGGCACTCGACGCCAATGGTTTCAGCGCTGACGCTGTACATGCCGTACGTTGGCGGGCAGTAGAGGATGGCGTCTTTACCCGGTTCGCAAAAAGCGCGAATCAGTAGTTCAATACCTTCGTCCGCGCCACGGCTGACCAGCACCTGTTCCGGTTTTACGCCTGCATATTGCGCGTAATTTTCAATCACCGCTTTCGGCTGGCATTCCGGGTAGCGGTTGAGCGTTTGCTGAGTAAGCTGAAACTCCACGGCTGTGGGATATTCGTTGGCGTTCAGCCAGACATCGCCGTTACCGCCCAGACGACGCGCCGACTGATACGGCGTCAGGTTGCGGACGTTTTCACGCGCTAAATCGGTAATAGTCACGGTGCTCATGCTTGCTCCTTAAGGGCGTTAACACGCAAAGTAACGGCATTTTTATGGGCGGTCAGGCGCTCGGCGGCGGCCAGTGTTTCTATGGTTGAAGCCAGCGCGGAGAAACCTTCTTTCGAGAGTTCCTGCACGGTCATGCGCTTCTGGAAATCTGCCAGCCCGAGGCTGGAACAGGTGGCGGTGTAACCGTAAGTCGGCAGAACGTGGTTGGTGCCGGAGGCGTAATCACCTGCCGATTCCGGTGACCAGTCACCAAGAAATACCGAACCGGCACTGGTAATGCCATCGACCAGTTCGCGGGCGTTGCGGGTCTGAATGATCAGGTGCTCCGGGCCGTACTGGTTGGAGATCTCCACGCACTGCGCTAAATCTTTAGTCACGATCAGGCGGCTGGCGTTCAGTGCCTGGCGGGCGGTTTCGGCACGCGGCAGTTCTGCCAACTGGCGTTCGACGGCCTCGGCAACGCGACGCGCCATATCAGCAGCGGGCGTCAGTAAAATCACCTGTGAATCCGGGCCGTGTTCAGCCTGAGAAAGCAAATCAGAAGCCACGAAATCCGGCGTAGCGCCGCTGTCAGCAATCACCAGCACTTCCGACGGGCCTGCGGGCATATCGATCGCCGCACCGTCCAGACGCTGGCTCACCTGACGTTTCGCTTCGGTGACAAAGGCGTTACCCGGCCCGAAGATTTTGTCCACTTTCGGCACAGATTCCGTACCAAACGCCAGCGCGGCAATGGCCTGTGCGCCGCCGACGTTAAACACGTCCTGCACACCGCACAACTGCGCCGCATAAAGGATCTCATCGGCAATCGGCGGCGGTGAGCACAACACTACTTTTTTACAGCCCGCAATACGCGCCGGAGTTGCCAGCATTAATACCGTTGAGAAGAGCGGGGCGGAGCCGCCAGGAATATACAACCCAACTGAAGCGACCGGGCGCGTGACCTGCTGGCAACGCACGCCTGGCTGGGTTTCTACATCTACCGGTGGCAGTTTTTGCGCAGTGTGGAAGGTTTCAATATTTTTTACTGCCACCGCCATCGCCTGTTTTAGCTCGTCGCTCAGGCGTTCGCTGGCGGCGGCTATTTCCTCAGCAGACACCTTCAGTGCGGTGACCGTTGCTTTATCAAACTTCGCGCTGTATTCCCGCAGGGCGTCATCACCGCGTGCTTTCACGCTATCGAGAATATCGTTAACCGTGCGGGTAATGCTTTCAGAAGCGGAGATCGCCGGGCGCATTAACAGCTGGCGTTGTTGCTCCGCAGTACAGCTATTCCAGTCAATGATTGTGTTAAAGCTCATGGCGATCACTCCATCATCTTCTCAATCGGCAGGACCAGGATTGAACTGGCACCCAGCGCTTTCAGTTTTTCCATCGTTTCCCAGAACAGGGTTTCGCTACTGACCATGTGCATCGCTACGCGTTGTTGGTCACCCGCCAGCGGCAGAATGGTTGGGCGTTCGGCACCTGGCAGCAGGGCGATGACTTCATCCAGACGTTCGGTCGGTGCGTGCATCATGATGTATTTTGATTCGCGCGCCTGGATCACACCCTGAATACGGGTCAGCAGTTTGTCGATCAGTTGCTGTTTGGATTCTTCCATTTCGCCATCGCGCTGGATCAGGCAGGCTTTCGAGCGGTAGATAACTTCGACTTCACGCAGGCCGTTTGCTTCCAGCGTGGCACCGGTGGAAACCAGATCGCAAATCGCATCCGCCAGTCCGGCACGCGGGGCGACTTCAACAGAACCGTTCAGTAAGCAGGATTTAAAAGAGATGCCTTTCTGGTCGAGATAACGCTTGAGCAGGTGAGGATAAGAGGTGGCGATACGTTTACCATTTAAGGAGAGCGGGCCGTCCCAGGCTTCATCAACCGGCGTTGCCAGTGAAAGTCGGCAGCCGCCGAAATCCAGTCGACGCAGGGTAAAGTAGCGCGGATCTTCACCCTGGGCGCGGCGGTTAAGCAGTTCTTCTTCCAGCACGTTTTCGCCGATAATTCCAAGGTCTACCACGCCGTCCATTACCAGACCGGGAATGTCGTCGTCACGCACGCGCAGAATATCAATCGGCATGTTTTCTGCCATCGCGATCAGGCGCTGGGTGTGAAGATTGATTTTAATGCCACAGCGCGCCAGTAATTCGCGTGAGTCATCACTTAAACGGCCGGATTTCTGCATAGCTATGCGTAAACGAGTGTTGTCTGTCATTTTCTTATTCCTCTTTAAACCTGTCTGAACCGTTAGCAACCGCGCAATAAAAAAGCCCCCGGAAGGTGATCTTCCGGGGGCTTTCTCATGCGTTCATGCACCACTGGAAGATCTGAATGTCTTCCAGCACACATCGCCTGAAAGACTAGTCAGGATGATGGTGATGATGGTGGTGTTTAAATTGAACGCGTGTCATAAAAGTCTCTGTGAATGTTTATTCAACTGATGTCTTTTAACCTAAACCACTTTCACGTTAGAAAGCAAGGGCTTTTTTATATATTTTATGGCAATGGATTTGTTTAATGAATGAGCGGGGAAAGGAGGGCGCTAAGAGGACTGTCCTCTAAGCTGACGGCACCAAAAATAGCGAAGCCTGGATTTTCGTCTCACTGACAATACCTTGATCTACAAACTAATTAATAAATAGTTAATTAACGCCCATCATTGTACAATGAACTGTACAAAAGAGGAGATTGACATGCGTACAATTAGCTACAGCGAAGCGCGTCAGAATTTGTCGGCAACAATGATGAAAGCCGTTGAAGATCATGCCCCGATCCTTATTACTCGTCAGAATGGAGAGGCTTGTGTTCTGATGTCACTCGAAGAATACAACTCGCTGGAAGAGACGGCTTATCTACTGCGCTCCCCCGCTAACGCCCGGAGATTGATGGACTCAATCGATAGCCTGAAATCAGGCAAAGGAACAGAAAAGGACATTATTGAGTGAAACTAATCTGGTCTGAGGAATCATGGGATGATTATCTGTACTGGCAGGAAACAGATAAGCGAATTGTTAAAAAGATCAATGAACTTATCAAAGATACCCGCAGAACGCCATTTGAAGGTAAGGGGAAGCCAGAACCCCTGAAACATAATTTGTCAGGTTTCTGGTCCCGACGCATTACGGAGGAGCACCGTCTGGTATACGCGGTTACCGACGATTCACTGCTCATTGCAGCATGTCGTTATCATTATTGAACAGATTCATTCATAGAATGAATTGTCAGTTTTGATACGCTAGCGTAGCCTTATAGATCTAAGGTGTATCAGGAGATAACGGATGAAAAAGGTCGCAATTGTCGGGTTAGGGTGGTTAGGCATGCCGCTGGCGATGTCACTTTCAGCGCGAGGCTGGCAAGTCACCGGGAGTAAAACCACACAAGATGGTGTCGAAGCGGCCCGAATGAGTGGCATTGATAGCTATCTGCTTCGCATGGAGCCTGAGTTAGTTTGCGATTCTGACGATCTGGATGCCCTGATGGATGTCGATGCGCTGGTCATTACGCTTCCGGCACGTCGTAGCGGCCCCGGCGATGAGTTCTATTTACAAGTGGTACAAGAGTTAGTGGATAGCGCGCTGGCCCATCGTATTCCCCGCATTATTTTTACCAGCTCAACATCTGTCTATGGCGACGCGCAAGGCACGGTGAAAGAAACTACCCCGCGTAATCCGGTAACCAACAGTGGACGAGTATTAGAAGAACTCGAAGACTGGCTGCACAATTTACCCGGTACTTCGGTCGATATTCTGCGTCTTGCGGGGCTGGTCGGACCGGGACGTCATCCCGGACGCTTCTTTGCCGGAAAAACCGCGCCTGATGGTGAACATGGTGTTAATTTAGTCCATTTAGAAGATGTTATTGGCGCTATCACTCTGTTGTTACAGGCACCTAAAGGCGGACACATCTATAATATATGTGCGCCAGCTCACCCTGCGCGTAATGTTTTCTATCCGCAGATGGCCCGTTTACTGGGGCTGGAGCCTCCGCAGTTCAGAAATAGTCTGGACAGCGGCAAAGGTAAGATTATTGATGGCAGTCGGATTTGTAATGAACTGGGATTTGAATACCAGTATCCCGATCCGCTGGTAATGCCGCTGGAGTAAACGATCACGCCAGCAGGACGCCGCATGCACTGCAAGGGGGCGTGTATGAAACCACTGCTGGATGTGTTGATGATCCTCGATGCCTTAGAAAAAGAAGGCAGTTTTGCGGCGGCGTCGGCCAAACTCTATAAGACGCCGTCCGCTCTGAGTTACACCGTTCACAAGCTGGAAAGCGACCTTAATATTCAATTGCTTGATCGTAGCGGTCACCGCGCTAAATTCACCCGTACCGGAAAAATGTTATTAGAGAAAGGGCGGGAAGTTCTGCATACCGTGCGAGAACTGGAAAAGCAGGCGATCAAACTGCATGAAGGCTGGGAAAACGAGCTGGTGATTGGCGTGGACGACACGTTTCCTTTTTCTCTGCTTGCGCCACTGATTGAAGCTTTTTATCAACATCATAGCGTGACGCGCCTGAAGTTTATCAATGGCGTACTCGGTGGTTCCTGGGATGCCCTGACTCAGGGGCGAGCGGATATTATTGTTGGCGCGATGCATGAGCCACCATCTTCCAGTGAGTTTGGTTTTTCACGGTTGGGCGATCTGGAACAAGTCTTTGCGGTCGCGCCTCATCATCCGTTAGCTCTGGAAGAAGAGCCGTTAAACCGTCGTATTATTAAGCGATATCGGGCGATTGTGGTGGGGGATACTGCGCAGGCAGGCGCTTCTACGGCCTCACAACTTCTCGACGAACAAGAAGCCATTACCGTTTTCGATTTTAAAACCAAGCTGGAGCTGCAAATTAGCGGCCTCGGCTGCGGCTATTTACCCCGTTATCTGGCGCAACGGTTTCTCGATAGTGGCGCGTTAATCGAGAAGAAAGTGGTCGCCCAAACTCTCTTTGAACCCGTCTGGATTGGCTGGAATGAACAGACCGCAGGGCTTGCCAGCGGCTGGTGGCGGGATGAAATTTTAGCAAATAGTGCGATCGCCGGTGTTTATGCAAAATCTGATGACGGAAAATCAGCCATTTAAAGAAAAATTATTATGACAAGCCTCTCATTCTCTTGTCATTTCCCCCCCATTTAGGCACAATGCGCCGCTGTCAAAAAATGACTAAAAACCGACGTTTCATCAGCGTCGGTTATTTTTTGCTTCAAACCAATCATTCATACCAAGAGGCCGGGCTTCGTACCGGATAGATATTTACTAAAAATCGACAGTTGTTGTCGCTGAGGAATCCAAAAAAATGGGGCAATTTTTTGCTTACGCGACGGTTATCACCGTAAAGGAGAATGACCATGTCGCATAACGTTACTCCAAACACCTCTCGCGTGGAATTGCGTAAAACGCTTACGTTAGTTCCGGTTGTAATGATGGGTCTTGCCTATATGCAGCCGATGACGCTGTTTGATACTTTTGGTATCGTTTCAGGCCTCACGGATGGTCATGTGCCGACAGCCTATGCGTTCGCATTGATTGCGATCCTGTTTACGGCTCTGAGCTACGGGAAGCTGGTTCGCCGCTATCCTTCTGCTGGCTCTGCATACACTTACGCCCAGAAATCCATTAGCCCGACTGTCGGCTTTATGGTGGGTTGGTCTTCTCTGCTCGACTATCTGTTCGCGCCGATGATCAACATTCTGCTGGCGAAAATCTATTTTGAAGCTCTAGTGCCTTCCATCCCATCGTGGATGTTTGTGGTGGCGCTGGTGGCCTTCATGACCGCCTTTAACCTGCGTAGTCTGAAATCCGTAGCGAACTTCAACACTGTAATCGTCGTGTTGCAGGTAGTGCTGATCGCGGTGATTCTGGGCATGGTTGTTTATGGCGTATTTGAAGGTGAAGGCGCTGGTACGCTGGCGAGCACTCGTCCGTTCTGGTCTGGCGATGCGCATGTTATCCCGATGATTACCGGGGCGACAATCCTGTGCTTCTCCTTTACCGGCTTTGACGGCATCAGCAACCTGTCGGAAGAAACCAAAGATGCAGAGCGCGTGATCCCGCGTGCGATTTTCCTGACCGCGCTGATTGGCGGCATGATCTTCATCTTTGCAACTTACTTCCTGCAGCTGTACTTCCCGGATATCTCTCGCTTTAAAGATCCGGATGCGTCACAGCCTGAAATCATGCTGTACGTTGCGGGTAAAGCGTTCCAGGTTGGCGCGCTGATCTTCTCCACCATTACCGTACTGGCGTCCGGTATGGCGGCGCATGCAGGCGTAGCGCGTCTGATGTACGTAATGGGTCGTGACGGCGTATTCCCGAAAAGCTTCTTCGGTTATGTACACCCGAAATGGCGTACTCCGGCGATGAACATCATCCTGGTTGGCGCGATTGCCCTGCTGGCAATCAACTTCGACCTGGTAATGGCTACAGCGCTGATTAACTTTGGTGCGTTGGTGGCGTTCACCTTCGTTAACCTGTCGGTCATCTCGCAGTTCTGGATCCGTGAGAAGCGTAATAAGACGCTGAAAGATCACTTCCAGTATCTGTTCCTGCCGATGTGTGGTGCGCTGACCGTTGGTGCGCTGTGGGTTAACCTGGAAGAAAGCTCAATGGTTCTGGGTCTGATCTGGGCGGCTATCGGTCTGATTTACCTGGCTTGCGTCACCAAGAGTTTCCGTAACCCGGTTCCGCAGTACGAAGACGTAGCGTAATCATCTTTTGTAATAATAAACCGGAGTCGAATGAATATTTGGCTCCGGTTTTTTTATTCTTTTTTATCGACATCCTCATTAATAACCATTTGTTCTAATTTAGAGAATTTGGTTATTGGTCTGCATTCCACCAGTCATGAATAATTTCCCTATTAACATTCATCTGGTTAATTAATTTATGTTTTCAATGATATTAAGCGGGCTAATTTGTGGTGCTCTGCTGGGATTTGTCATGCAGCGTGGGCGTTTTTGCCTGACAGGTGGTTTTCGCGATATGTATATCGTGAAAAATAATCGCATGTTTTACGCCTTGCTGATTGCAATTTCGGTACAAAGCGTGGGGGTTTTTGCGTTAATTCAGGCGGGCCTACTGACTTACGAAGCCGGGGCGTTCCCGTGGCTTGGTACTGTTATAGGTGGGTATATCTTCGGGCTGGGAATTGTTCTGGCGGGTGGATGTGCCACCGGGACCTGGTATCGCGCGGGTGAGGGATTGATCGGCAGTTGGATCGCGCTTTTCACTTATATGGTGATGAGTGCGGTGATGCGTTCTCCACATGCCAGTGGTTTAAATCAAACCTTGCAGCACTACAGTACTGAACATAACTCTATTGCTGAGACTTTTAATTTGTCTGTGTGGCCGTTGGTTGCCGTTTTGCTGGTGATAACGCTCTGGGTGGTGATGAAAGAGTTGAAGAAGCCAAAACTCAAAGTCGCGACCTTACCGCCGCGCCGAACCGGGATCGCTCATATTCTGTTTGAAAAACGCTGGCATCCCTTTGTCACTGCTGTACTCATCGGTTTGATTGCGCTTTTAGCCTGGCCCCTGAGTGAAGCAACCGGACGCATGTTTGGGTTAGGAATCACTTCCCCAACGGCCAATATTCTGCAATTTCTGGTCGCGGGTGACGTGAAATACATTAACTGGGGCGTTTTCCTGGTGTTAGGGATCTTCGTGGGGTCATTTATTGCAGCCAAAGCGAGCCGTGAGTTCCGCGTTCGCGCAGCTGATGCACAAACAACATTACGTAGCGGGTTAGGTGGTGTACTGATGGGCTTCGGTGCCAGTATTGCAGGTGGTTGCTCTATCGGTAATGGACTGGTTATGACTGCAATGATGACCTGGCAGGGCTGGATTGGCCTTGTATTTATGATTCTCGGAGTCTGGACTGCGTCCTGGCTTGTGTATGTTCGACCGCAGCGTAAGGCGCGACTGGCAACTGCTGCGGCAAATTAAGTAAGGTGTAAAGATGGCGATTAAAAAGCTGGATGTGGTGACGCAGGTCTGTCCGTTTCCACTCATAGAAGCAAAAGCAGCACTGGCAGAAATGGCCAGCGGCGATGAGTTGGTAATTGAGTTTGATTGCACCCAGGCAACTGAAGCAATCCCACAGTGGGCGGCAGAAGAAGGACATGCCATCACCGATTATCAGCAGATTGGCGATGCAGCGTGGAGCATCACCGTTCAAAAAGCCTGACTCAACATTGTCCTCCGCCGTACCAGCGGCGGAGGCTTCAAATTAGACGATCTCTTCCGCGTACTGCCAAAGCGCTTTTAACAGCGCCACTTTCTCTTTGTCATCGGCATATTGTTGTGCCAGCATCTGCAATTCATCTGCATAACCCTGTAAAAACTCTGGCGTGAAGACCTGGCGGCGGTGCTCCAGCCAGCGTTGCTGCTCGGCATAATCCAGCGTCCCCGGGAAGTTGCGCGCCCGATAATTGAACAACAGCTTTTCAATCCGTTTATCGACAAAAGTGATATCCAGTGCCGGTAAATTACGCGGCTCGGTTTCGAGCACAATTTTCATTGCTGCACGATCGGCGTCACTGAAAAAGCCGTTATAAAGCTGTGCATCCACGTTATCTGAAGGCGTAAACGGTTCGGCTTCCGCGAATATCACCACCACTTTTTCGCGCACTTGCGGATTTTCACGCAGAATTTTCAGGTTATCGAGGCAATGCTGACGATTAATTCCCAGTCGGTCGGCATCTTCCGGGCGTAGCGTATTCGCCTGGGCCAGCACCGGACATTTATTGATATGCACCAGCTTAACCGGAATGGCGGCGTTATCGCCAAGATCGGTTTTTGCGGTATATAAACGCTCGCGCAATGTGTCGCTATCCAGTTCCAGTAATGGCGAAATGTCTCCTGCCAAATCCACCATAATTACGGCATTGCGATTTTCAGGATGCCACGCCAGCGGTGCCACCCAGCTGGTATTGCCGCGCCATGCCCCAAACATTCCGGAAACGTGCACCAGGGGTTTCATCTGCGGAACATCAATCAACGCCATCAGTTTGTGTTTATTACGATGGGTAAAGAGATATTCAAACAGGCGTGGCTGACGCGTTTTTACCAGTTTCGCCATCGCAATAGTGGCGTACACATCAGCCATCGCATCGTGGGCGTTGCTATGTTCAATACCATTCGCTTTGGTTAAATGCTCAAGGCGAAAGCTCGGTAGACCGTCATCATTTTCAGGCCAGTTTATTCCTTCCGGGCGCAGGGCATAACAGGCACGCATAACATCCAACAAATCCCAGCGCGAGTTATCATGCTGCCAGCTCCAGGCGTAAGGATCGTAGAAATTACGATAAAAAACGTTGCGTGTGACTTCGTCGTCGAAACGCACATTGTTGTAGCCCAGAATACAGGTC
>OGOX01000916.1_pt1 | contig 20385 bp, 26 predicted proteins | sample 1552761 | NCBI WGS metagenome assembly OGOX01 (sample SAMEA2580212, study PRJEB22360) | human gut metagenome | biome: human gut; feature: human-associated habitat; material: faeces | place: Denmark | collected 2008/2010
GCAACGGCACAAATGGCTGTCGATGCACAGATGTGGCAACCCAAACGGCTGACGAGGCACGGATGCTTACAAGCAACAACTTATATAATTTTTCATGCAAAGTGTTGACAAATTACAACAATATATTGCAAAATCCGTTTAAATTTGTTATACTATACCAAAAGGACCAAAAGACTAAAAGACCGAAAGAGCCGAAGGACCGATAACATCATAAGCAATCGGCTGTCGGTTTTAAGGGGAGGGCATATATGAGCGTGAAATACATACTGTATAATCCTTTATCGTGCAACGGGAAGGGAACGGAGCTTGCACAAAAGCTGACGGAAATATACAAGGACGATGAACTGAAATATTGCAATATGACGCAGATAAGCGGGTACGGCACATTTTTTGACAGTATTTCGTCCGAAAGCGATATTGTGCTGTGCGGCGGTGACGGTACGCTTAACCGTTTTATAAACGACAGCGACGGGTATCCTTATGAAAATCCGCTGTATTATTACGGTACGGGAAGCGGAAATGATTTTTTGCGTGATCTCGGCAAGGAGCAGGGCTGTGAGCCTGTAAGGATAAATGAATATGTCAGAAATCTGCCGATCGTAACGGTAAACGGCAAAAGCTCACGGTTTATCAATGCTATAGGCTACGGAATTGACGGATATTGCTGTGAAACGGGCGATGAGCTGAGAGAAAAATCCGACAAGCCGATAAATTATACATCTATTGCGGTTAAAGGTCTGCTGTTTCATTTCAGACCGGCGAATGCGGTTATAAACGTTGACGGCAGGGAGTACAGCTATAAGAAGGTATGGCTTGCGCCGACAATGAACGGCAGGTTTTACGGCGGCGGTATGATGACCGCTCCGCAACAGGACCGAAACAATCCCGAGGGGAAGCTGTCGGTTGTTGTGATGCACGGCAGTGGGAAGCTGAAAACGCTTATGGTGTTCCCTTCAATCTTCAAGGGGGAGCATATCAGCCATACCGAGATGGTAGAGGTGCTGACCGGAAAGGAAATCACAGTGCAGTTTGATTCGCCTGCCGCATTGCAGATAGACGGTGAAACGGTAAAGAATGTCAGCGAATATTCGGTGAAGGCATATGACAGAGAGAACGGCGACCGGAGGTATAAAGACGGAGAAAAGGAAAAAGAAAGCGAAACGGTTTGAATAAGTGCATAGGCAGGAGATGTCGGGTTGTGAGGGTGCTATATTTAATAGAATATATTCGTAGAGCCTGCTTATATAGGAGATAAAACGGTAAACAAAAAACCGCTTGATTTTGACAATCAAGCGGTTTTTAATTGGTGCGGATGTTCATAAGGGATTTAACAAACACACCGGAACGTACAATCATATTCAGTTTCAAACGCACATTTTTCAATAATCCTCTTTTGCGGTACAATGTATTTGCAAAGGAGGATTTTGCATTATGAAAGTTAAAGATGTTAAGCACAAAATAACTCTTGATGATTTTGAGCACCGCCTGCTCGTCGGTTGCGTAAATGCCGCAAGAACGGTATTTATTTCTCAAAACAAACCTACAGAAGATATAGATGAACTGCTGATCAAAATTATCAAGGCACCGTCAAAGAAAGTGAGCGTGAGAGTATGAAAGACGAATTTGTAAAGGACATAGGCATTTGGGGACAACGGCATTACAATTATTTGAAAAAGAGTAATCCGACGGTAATTAATGTTATGCGGATGAAAGGAACGCTTGAACATTATCTGACCGACCTCAACCGCGACGCACAGGATATGTTCGACCTGCTGATGAAGCAGTACGCCGATATGGAAGGTGTGACCGAGCAGATAAAATCTGACAATCAAATGGTATGGGTGCAGCAAATGAACAATATTAGAAATAGAGTCACAGAAATCGTTTGTAAAGAACTTATTTATATGTGATTCAAGCGGAGCTTCGGCCCCGCTTTTTTGTTTTACGGCAAGGCAGTGTTTATTTCAAAAATCTGTCGAAAAACCCTCTCAAACGTCGCATAAAATTGCTGTATTTGCTTTACGACATAAATATTTCGAGAAAAGGCTTGACAAACGATAAATGTTGCGGTATAATAGTTACAACAAAGAAAACGCCCCGAATTTGGTAGAAATTCAGGGCGCCGATGAGCATCTTGTGATACTCTATAGTAGCGTATATAGTATACCATATTTTTATGGATTAGTCAAGATGCCATCTATTTGTTAATTCAAACGAAAGGAGAATAAGATGGTATACATTGATAAAGTGCATTACGAGCAGGATGGATATGGGAATGAATATATTGCGAAATTAAAGTGGACAAACGACCTTTACTCTGCTGCCACAAAAGAATGCACCAAGCGAGATATGATCAACTTCATAAACGAGCATCCCAATGTCACAAAAACCAAGTATTATCGTTATGGTAATTGGACTGTTGGCGAAGATGTTCGTGTGGTTGACAACTCATATCTTCGTACAGATGCAAACAACATAAAATCAGACAATCTCGGTTCTCTTCCGAGATATTAAAGAAAATGGGCACAGGATTCTATCTTACTGTGCCTTATTTCAAAAAGAGGTTGCGAATGAAACACATAAAACTTAATGAAATTGCTAATATCAATTTCTGCACAATCACTCCGTCGAGGTCAAAACCATCAGCAACTCCAACCAAATGGCTTGTGTGTGCAAATTTTCTTGCAGACAATGAAATTGATGATAATTTTTCAACTAACAATGTAATGCCGGATGAAAAGTGGCTTTTGCATAAGAACGATATCGTTGTAAAAAGAATCACACCAACATTTATTAACTACATTGATGATATTGAAGATGGTATCTATTGCGGCAACAATTTAATTATTGTCACACCTAAAGATACTGTTGATTCAAAATATCTTGCAATGATTTTGAATGAAAAAATAGTAAGTCTTTCAAAAGAAAGCTCTATCGGTGCGGTGATGAAATCAATTAGCAGAACCGACCTTGAAGAAATGCGTATTCCTTTTCCGGATATAGAAACGCAAAAGGCGATCGGTTCGCTTTGGCATAACGGAATTGAATTGAAAAAGAAACGAACTCGGCTCGCAGAGCTCGAAAATATAAAAATGAATTACACTATCAACAAAGCAATTAAGATGCTCGGAGGAAAGAAAAATGGCTAAGACAACTTTTGATGATATTAAGCGCGCATTATGGGCAGGGGCTAACACCTTCCGTGATAACATTGACGCTTCCAATTACAAAGACTATGTTCTTTCAATGTTTTTTGTCAAATATCTCAGCGATACTTTTGATGAAAATGTAAAAGAGCTTGAAAAAGAATACAGCGGTATTCGACTTGAACGTCAAATTGCAAATCTGCCCTTTTCATTAAAGAAAGAGTATACCTTTGACTATCTCCTCGAAAATCAGTTTGCCCCCGATTTGGGAACAAAAATCAGTGAAGCACTTACCGGTCTTGAAAGCTCCAATGCCATTTTGAGCGGCATTTTCCGTGGTATTGATTTTAACAGCGAGAGCAATCTTGGCAAGAAAGAGCAAAAGAATCCGATTCTTCGCAATTTGCTTAACGATTTTGCCGACCTTGATTTGCATCCGAGTAATATAGAAGTTAAAGAAAACCAAGTACCTGCCGATATTATCGGTGATGCATATGAGTATATGATTGGCGAGTTTGCCACAATGGCAGGCAAAAAGGCAGGCTCGTTCTTCACCCCACAGCAGGTTTCCGAGGTTATGGCACAAATTGTCTCTCCGGTTGAGGGCGACCGCATTTATGACCCTACCTGCGGTTCCGGATCACTGCTTATACGTGCGGCAAGAAAAGGCGGATTTGATAAAGTGCAGATGTACGGGCAGGAGAAAAACAATTCTTCCATTTCAATGGCTCGTATGAATATGTTTATCCACGATATTCAGGATGCCAATATTAAATGGGGCGATACCCTTGCCAACCCTCAGCATCTTGACAGCGACGGCAACCTTATGAAATTCGACTGCATCGTTGCCAACATGCCTTTCAGCCTGGATAAATGGGCATCCGGCTTTAATCCCGGCGGTGAGGTTTCTGTGGATGAAGAAACGGACAAGTCTAAAAAAGGAAAGAAAAAAGAATTTAAAATGGAACCCGGGCTTGACCGCTGGCACCGCTTTGATATAGGAGTCCCCCCTGCAAGCAAGGGCGACTGGGCTTTTCTTCTTCATATGATTGCATCTATGAGCGGAAACGGACGAGTTGCCGCTGTTGCTCCTCACGGCGTTCTGTTCAGAGGTGCAAGCGAAGGCAAAATTCGTCAGGCTATTGTGGATAAAAACTTGATTGATGCGGTTATCGGTTTGCCCGAGAATCTGTTCTACGGCACATCTATTCCGGCTTGTATCATTGTCTTCCGTAAAGGCAGAAGCAATTCCGACATTCTATTTATTGACGCTTCCAAGCAGTTTAAAAAAGATAAAGCAAAGAATGTTCTTCGTGATGAAGATATTGCGAAAATTGTCGATACTTATAAGGCATACCGTAACGGCGAAAGCGCCGAAAACGATAAGTACAGCCATGTGGCGACGCTCAATGAAATCAAAGAAAACGAATACAACCTGAACATTCCCCGTTATGTGGATACCTTTGAGGAAGAAGAAATTATTGATATTGACGCCGTAAATGCTGAGATTGCAGAACTGAAAGCGCAAATTGCCGTCGTTGAAGCTGAAATGGACAAGTATCTTGAAGAATTAGGATTGAAATAAGAAGGAGCATTATTTATGGTTACAAGATTTATTACTTACGATTTAAACTATGCAAGTTCTGATGAATATAGCGAGCTCTACGGGTTGATAGATAAATATAACGGAAAGCAAATAACGGAATCAACATATCAGATTGTAACTAATGAAAAGTGGGAAACATTTAAGACAAAATTTAGAAATGCAGCCCATACCGGAGATAATGTAAAAGCGATTGTTCACACAGACAAAGGTATAGAAGTGTGGACAATTAGATAATAGCCACCTATGGGTGGAGACGGTAGCCGCTTGCATCGAATACCGCATAACAAATAAAAGAAAAAAGGGGATGATGCCAATGGGCAATAGCAATTCACTATTCAACTTCGCAAAATCTGCGGCATCATTTGCCGCCTATGCAATTACCTTAGTATTAACAAACGATGCAAGCGCAGCTACTGCGCTCAACCAATAATATAAATACACATAATGGGAGAAGAATATGGGAAAGCAAAAAGACAATAGACCGTTTTCCGAAAGACATCCTCGTTTGAACTTTGTTATAGGTCTTGTGTTGCTTTTGGCATTATTGTCGTTAGCAATTCTTATATTATACTTAGGATTTAAGTATATAGGTATTGGAATAGGAAATTTTGTAGACTGGTTGAAAGAAATCGCTTCGAAACTTGATGCGGTAGTCATTGTGGCATTGATTACAGGTAGCGTATCATTGATAGGTGTTGTTCTAAGTTCAGTTGTTGCAAAATGCATTGAATATAAAAAATCAAGAGAAGACTACTTGGCACAAAAGCGCGAAAAGTCATATGGCGAGTTTATATCAATGGTTTATAAAGTTCAGCAAAACAGTAAAAAACCAGGCAGTTATACTGAAGAACAAATGGTTAAAGATATGCTTTCATTTTCTGAAGAACTAACACTTTGGGGTTCAAAAAAGGTTGCGGATAAGTGGGTCAAATTCAGACTTAATGGTGCAAATCCAGAATCGGCAAAAAACAACTTGTTTTTATTAGAAAGCATAATGAATGAAATGCGTCACGATATGGGCGTCAAACGAGTTAAGAAAGGCAACTTGTTATCATTTTTTGCGAATGATATTAAGTCTGCTATGAAGGTGAAAAAATGACTTCTGAAATCAAACAACGAATTGAACAGATAAATAACGGACAAGTGCCGACGGGTTATAAGGAAACCGAGTTCGGTATTTTTCCGTGTGATTGGGTTACGGATAAAACTTTCGGGGATCTTTTTTCCTTTAATGGAGGATTGAGCAAATCAAGAGAAGAACTCTCGGAGAATGGCATTGAATACTTGCATTACGGGGATATGCACCGATCTGACTTTAACATTGCATCGTTAGAACAATATTCTAAGTTGCCAAAGTATGATACAAAAATCAAAGGCGACGAATCGTTCTTAATGCAAGATGGAGATGTTGCATTTTTGGATGCTTCTGAAGATTTAGAAGGCACCTCTCGTTCGGTTTTGATTGACAATCCGGAGAACAAACCATTTATTGCGGGAATACATATAATCTATGGTAAGCCCAGGGGAAAAGAATTATCAAAATATTATAAGCAGTACTTAACCAGACCGGAGTATATTAAAAAGCAATTTAAAAAGCTTGCCTCCGGCTTCAAAGTATATGGGCTTAATAGAAACACCATAACAGGAATCAAATGTGCCTATCCCAAATCCACCGCCGAGCAAGAAAAGATTGCCGAAATCCTAATGAAATGGGATAAAGCGATTGAGTTGTATAATCAACAAATTGAGAAACTAACTCTGTTGAAATCATCTTGCATTAAAAAAATGTTTCCACAAAAAGGTGAAAAAGTGCCTGAATGGAGGTTCAAAGGTTTTTCTAATGCTTGGGAACAGCGTAAGTTCTCAGAATTGGTTCAAATAGAACGAGGCGGTTCACCAAGACCAATTGACGATTTCATAACGGATGCACCAAATGGGTTGAACTGGGTTAAGATTGGTGATGCTCCAACACAAGGAAATTACATAACCAAAACCGCTGAGAAAATTCGACCCGAAGGGCTGTCTAAAACGAGAGAAGTTCATCCGGGTGACTTAATTCTTTCCAACTCTATGAGTTTCGGAAAGCCCTATATAATGGGCATAGATGGCTGTATTCACGACGGCTGGTTGCTCATAAGAAACACCTATGGAGTCTTTGACTTAACTTTCCTTTGTCATCTACTTGGTACACCACAAATGCTTAGCCAGTACAGGTCACTTGCTGCTGGCAGCACAGTAAATAACCTTAATAAAGAACTTGTGGGAAACACAGTTGTAACTATTCCAAGTATAACCGAGCAGCGAGTTTTGGGCGATTACTTGGAGCAACTCGACAACCTTATCACCCTTCATCAGCGTGAGTTAGAAAAACTGAAAAATCTCAAAAAAGCGTGTCTTGAAAAGATGTTTGTTTGAGTAAAATTGGCGAATTTTGAAAGTAAGGAGGAAATCTAAATGATTTTTAATAAAGAGTCGGATTTTGAAGAGGCTTTGATAAAAATTCTGTCCGAAAAAGGATGGGAAAAAGAAGTCCTTAAAAACTACTCTGAACAGGATTTGCTTCAAAACTGGGCAAACATTCTTTTTGAGAACAATAGAGATATTGACCGTTTGAATGATTACCCATTGACAGACGGCGAAATGCAGCAGATTTTGGAGCAAATAAAGAATTTAAGGACACCGCTAAAACTAAATGGCTTTATCAACGGCAAAAGTGTGTCCGTAATAAGGGATAATCCTGATGATAAACTTCATTTTGGAAAAGAAGTAAGTTTGAAAATATATGACCGCCGTGAAATCGCTGCCGGTCAGAGCCGCTATCAAATTGTTCAACAACCAAAGTTTCCAACAAAGTCAAAAATCCTCAATGACCGTCGTGGAGATTTGATGTTGCTAATCAACGGTATGCCTGTTATCCATATCGAATTAAAGAAAAGCGGAGTGCCGGTAAGTCAGGCATATCACCAAATAGAAAAATACTCAGGAGAAGGGATTTTCAGCGGCTTATTCTCACTGGTGCAAATTTTTGTGGCAATGGAGCCGAATGAGACCGTATATTTTGCAAATCCCGGTCCGGACGGCAAATTTAACCCGGATTACTATTTTCACTGGGCAGACTACAACAACGAACCTATAAACGAGTGGGATAAGGTGGCTTCAACGCTACTTTCTATTCCTATGGCTCATCAGTTAATAGGCTTCTATACTGTTGCTGATGATTCTGATGGCGTACTCAAGGTTATGCGTAGCTATCAGTATTTTGCGGCAAGTGCTATTTCCGATAAGGTTTCTAAGACGAAGTGGGAATCCGGCAATCAGCTTGGCGGTTATGTATGGCATACCACCGGTTCGGGTAAAACAATGACCAGTTTTAAGTCTGCTCAGTTAATCGCCAGCTCCAAAGACGCCGATAAAGTAATCTTTTTGATGGATAGGATTGAGCTTGGAACACAGTCGCTTAAAGAATATCGTGGGTTTGCCGATGAAAACGAGTCTGTTCAGGCGACGGAAAATACAGGGGTGCTAATAACAAAACTAAAAAGTACCGACCCTGCCGATACGCTTATTGTTACATCTATTCAGAAGATGAGCAATATAAAAGATGAAGCAGGCGGACTGAAAGCAAGTGACATCGAGTACATAAACGGAAAGCGAATTGTATTTATCGTTGATGAAGCTCATCGCTCTACCTTTGGGGATATGTTAATCACAATAAAGACTACCTTCCCAAAAGCGATTTTCTTCGGTTTTACAGGAACACCGATTCAAGATGAAAACCAAAAGAAAAAGAACACAACTACAACAGTGTTCGGAAATGAACTTCACAGATACAGTATCGCAGACGGTATCCGTGATAAAAATGTGCTTGGCTTTGACCCATATAAGGTGTTAACTTTCAAGGACAAGGATGTCCGAAAGGTTGTCGCATTAGAAAAGGCGAAGGCACAAACTGAGGAAGAAGCGATTTCTGACCCGTTAAAAAGCAAGGTGTACTATAAATATATGGATGCCGGTCAGGTTGGAATGGTAGGACATTTTGACAACAAAGGAGACTATATCAAGGGTATTGAAGATTATATTCCTAATGTTCAATATCAGACCGAAGAACATACCACTACCGTTGTAAAGGATATATTGGAAAACTGGGTCACTTTGAGCCATAACAGTAAGTTCCACGCGATTTTCGCTACAAGCAGCATACCGGAAGCCATCAATTACTATCGTATGATAAAGGAAATGAAACCTGAATTGAAGGTTACGGCTTTGTTTGACCCGAACATCGACAATGGCGGCGGTGTTGCATTTAAGGAAGCCGGACTCGTCGAGATAATAGAGGACTATAACGAACGATATGGTCAGGACTTTACTATTCCGACATTCGCTAAAATGAAAAAGGATATTGCTGCTCGATTGGCACATAAGAAGCCTTATGAAAGAATAGCGAATGAGCCGGAAAAGCAAATTGACCTACTCATTGTCGTTGACCAAATGCTTACCGGATTTGACTCCAAGTGGATTAACACACTGTATATGGACAAGGTGCTGTTGTACGAGAACATTATTCAGGCGTTTTCTCGCACAAACAGATTGTTCGGGCCTGATAAGCCTTTTGGAACAATCCGTTATTATAGAAAACCCCATACAATGGAGCGAAATATAAATGCTGCTGTAAAACTGTATTCGGGAGACAAGCCGTTAGGTCTATTCGTTCAACATCTTGCTGAAAATCTTAAGATGATGAATGAATTGTATGAAGATATATCTGAGCTGTTTTCCAATGCAGGCATAGAAAATTTTGAAAAACTACCATCCGATATTTCTGTATGCAGGAAGTTCGCAAAAGATTTTAAGGAACTTAACTCCTACTTAGAAGCCGCAAAAATTCAAGGTTTCAAATGGGAAGTTACAAGTTATACAGATGACAATACCGGAGAAAACATTGAGATGGCTTTCGATGAAAAGACATACTTGGTGCTGGTTCTGAGATATAAAGAGCTATCCGGTGGTGGCGGTGGAGGAACTGGTGATGATGTTCCTTATGACCTTGTCGGATATATCACAGAAATAGATACCGGATTGATTGATGCCGACTATATGAACTCTCGTTTTGAGAAATATCTGAAATTATTAAATCTTGAAGGAGCTTCCGCAGAAGCAGTTGAACAGGCTGAAACAGAACTTCACAAGACTTTCGCTACACTTTCTCAGGAAGAACAAAAGTATGCAAATATATTCCTCCACGATATTCAAAGAGGAGATGTTGCAATAACCGAGGGTAAAACGCTTCGAGATTATATAACAGAGTATTTATCGAAAGCTAAAGACGACCAAATTCACCGAGTTGCCGTTGCTTTGGGAGTAGATGAAGTAAAACTACGTACTATTATGAGTTTGCGTTTGAATTCAACCAATATAAATGAGTTCGGGCGTTATGATGATTTGAAAAAAACGGTAAATAAGGCGAAAGCAAAAGAATACTTTGAAAAGATAGAGGGAACAAAGATTATACCACCCAAAGTCAATGTCAAAGTTGACAATTTGCTTCGTGAGTTCATTCTCGGCGGTGGATTTGAAATTGAAATGCCGGAATAAAATGGATAAAGAGCAAAACTTTGAAGGAGTCAGGGGGTTTTCCCTTGGCTCCTTTGCTGTTTCTTGGGAACAGCGTAAGGTTGGCGATTTGCTCATAGAGCGTAACCAGCAAGCACCAATGAGCGACGAATATCCTCTTATGGCATTCATAGCAAATGAAGGTGTTGCCCCTAAAGGTGAGCGTTATGACCGAAGTGCCTTAGTTACGGACACGGTAAACAAGCTGTATAAGAAAACAGAGAAAGGCGATTTTATATATAGCTCTAACAACCTCGAAACCGGCTCAATAGGTCTGAATAAGTACGGAAAAGCCTGCATTTCACCGGTATATAGCATTTTTGAGCCTACTGGAATTGCTGACTCGGATTTTTTGGGAAGAAGATTAGTCAGAAAAGACTTTATAAATGCTATGGTCAAATGGCGTCAAGGTGTTATCTATGGACAATGGCGAATACACGAGTCTGATTTTCTGAAAATTGAAATACCTGTACCTTCAGTCGAGGAACAACGGAAGATCGGTGCTTATTTAGACCAACTCGACAACCTTATCACCCTTCATCAGCGTGAGCCAACTTATTTTACAGGAGGATTTCATGCTGAATAACATAAATAAAACAGACTTTTTTTACGATTATTACGCACAATGGATTACTGTGTACAAGGAAGGGGCGATAAGGAAGGTCACGATGGACAAGTATTTGCTTACCCAGTCTTGGATTAAGCGATTGGCTCCGGATTTGAAAGTATGCGAATTGACACGCATTACATATCAAAAACTGTTGAATGATTATGCGAAGGAACACGAGCGACAAACAACAATGGATTTCCACCATCAGCTCAAAGGGGCTATATTAGACGCTGTTGATGAAGGTCTCATTGAGCGAGACCCAACAAGAAAAGCTATCATCAAAGGTAAGAAGCCGAGATACAAGAAGATTAAGTATCTCAATCAGTTTGAACTGCACAAGCTTCTTTCGGATTTGGATTTAGGACAAGAGTTAAATTGGGATTGGTTCATTCTTCTTGTTGCCAAAACAGGTATGCGTTTTTCTGAAGCACTGGCTATAACGCCGCAGGACTTTGATTTTTCAAGGCAATCCCTTTCCATCAACAAGACTTGGGATTATAAAGGCAAAGGTGGTTTTTTGCCTACCAAGAATCAATCATCGGTACGAAAAATTCAAATTGATTGGCAGCTTATTATTCAGTTTTCTACATTGGTCAAAGGGCTACCTCAAGATGAACCGATTTTCATATCGGGGAATGTGTATAATTCAACGGTCAACGATATTCTGACAAGACATTGCAAGAATGCAGGAATACCGGTTATTTCCGTTCACGGGCTGAGACACACTCACGCTTCACTTCTTTTGTTTGCCGGAGTATCAATAGCAAGCGTGGCACAGAGATTAGGACATTCGAGTATGACAACAACGCAGAAAACATATCTCCACATTATTCAAGAACTTGAGAATAAAGATGTTGATTTGGTAATGCGTTCGTTATCAAGCTTAAATTGACAAAAAAACACTCACGCTGATGAAGGGTGATAAGGTTGTCGAGTCCTTGAAAAAAAGCCCCAATTTTCTGCTGTTCAGGATAAGACGGCACCAAGAATGTTTCCTGCAAAAAATCGTTTGCTACAAGGTTCGTCATCATTGTTGACGCTTTTGTACTTCTCAAAAGTATGCCACCCATAAGTCGTTCATTGTTGATAGCGTACTTCCAAAACTGCAAATCATAAGGCTTCATTATTGGCTTGAATACATCAAAAACGTGTGAAACTATGCCGTTTCCGATAGTATTCTCAACAAAGCGACCGTGAGCATAGTTTTTGCTTTTATTTCCCTCAAAAGCAATATCGCCAAGCTCAAAAATATTATATGTGAGCAAGTATCTTTCATCCGTGATATATGAATCTGGTTTGAAGTACATATTGGCAACCGAAATAATGTCATATTTTCCGTAGGTCAAGTCATTCTTTCTACTTGCCTTTTCGTATAATTCAGACAACTTACGCTGTTCCCAAGAATGAGACTTATATTTTGGGGGGTGTATGTAAAAAGCAAGACCGTCAGATCTCATTTGAGACTTGACGGTCTTACATTTTGTGATTGTATTTTAGAAAATCGTTTCGGTGTTCTTGTTTGCGAAGTTGATAGCCCTGTGCAATCAGCGTATCCACTTTCAGAGCAATCAGGTTTATGTCAGAACACATTGCCCGTGCAATCTGCTGAATGTCATAGCCGTTTTCAATGTATTCCAAAATGGTGTCGTCCGGGAGCGAAGCCTGAGAAGCGAAGATATTTGCTTCATACTCCATACGGTTCTCTCTCATATCAAAGATGTTGAACTCTTTGAACCCGCCGACAGCAACCGCTTCTTGCCTGTGTAGAACATCGTGCCCGATTTCGTGCCATAGCACTATCTGCTCCACGACCGGGTGCATACCGTTTTTAAGAAAAACAAAGCGGTTCTTCAGAATAACTTTATATGCTCCACGCTGCTTGTCAAAATTTCGGTAGATTATATTGATACCAAGCTCTTTTGCGACCTTGTATGGGTCACGAGTACCGCAGCGGTCAATGAGCTTGTTTACGATTTTCACAATCTCAGCCGTAGTGTAATACCCCAATCCGGCTCACCTCCCATATTATAGTATATCGGATATTAACCCTATAATAAATTATAAACTATTATATGTCCCATATATTGGACTTAGTTCACTTCGAGGATTACTCGTCTTTGCGGTATTTCTTCGGGGTGTATTTTTTATTGTTTTTCTTTGCAATAAGATAGGCTTCCTGAATGGCGTCAACCATTTCACGCATATCCTCGTCAGCCATTTCGCCGCCGGCAAACAGACCGGTAACTTCTGCAAGCAACTCCTGAGCCTGTCTTGCCCCTCTGCGTCCGTATTTATCCTCTACATCGGCGATGAAAGCGTCATCCTCAGACAGCAGATAATTCACATTTACATTTAAGGATTCTGCCAGCTTCTTATATCTTTCCATTCCTCTCGGACGGGATTTATCATTTTCATAAGAACCAATTATGCGTCGGGTTACGCCGATTTTAGCTGCCAACTCATCTTGACTCATACCAAGCTTTGTTCTTTCAGCCTTGACTTTTTCACCGAATGTCATTGTGATTTCACTCCTTAAAAGAATATTTACAGTTGAACTACCCATTTGCTCTTGACAAGTACAGTTGAAGTGTATATAATATGAATTGGGAAGTTGAACTACACATAGTGTACACCAAACTACCCAAAATGTCAAGGGGGTTCTAAAAATGTTACGAAGCATACTTCATTGTGATATGAATAACTTCTATGCCAGCGTCGAATGTATGCTCGACCCCGCATTGAAGAAATATCCGATTGCTGTCTGCGGCTCTGTGGAGGAACGACACGGTATCGTGCTTGCAAAGAACTACAAAGCAAAGGCTTTTGATGTGAAAACCGGGGACGCAGTATGGCAAGCTAAACAGAAGTGCAAGGACTTGGTTGTAGTACCGCCCCATTATGAGGAGTATATCAAATACTCAAAGCTTGCGAGAAGCGTTTATGAGCGATATACCGACCAAGTTGAACCGTATGGTATGGACGAGTGTTGGCTGGATATTAGCGGGACAGAAAGCCTTTTCGGTTCGCCGGAAAAGGTGGCAAATGAAATTCGTGAGACTATGAAGTTTGAACTCGGCTTGACGATTTCTGTGGGTGTTTCCTTTAATAAGATATTTGCGAAGCTTGGCTCGGATATGAAGAAACCGGACGCAGTAACCGTGATACCAAAGGACACATTCAGAGAAAAGATTTGGGGACTTCCTGCCGCTGACCTGCTCGGTGTAGGACGGGCAACCCAGCGAGTGCTTGACAGCTATTGTATTCGTACCATCGGGGATTTAGCGAATACCGACCCTGAGTTCTTACGCAGAAGATTAGGAAAGAACGGAGTAGTTTTATGGAACTATGCCAACGGCAACGACCTTTCCCTTGTTGCCAAGAAAGACTTCGTTTCCCCTATAAAAAGCGTAGGACACGGTATAACAACGGTAGCAGACTTAGAGAAACCGGAGCAGGTGTGGCCCGTGTTTCTCGAGTTAACCCAAGACATCGGACACAAGCTCCGTGTTCACGGACTGAGTGCAGAAGGTGTCGCAATACATATTAGAGACAACACACTCAATACAAGGCAATGGCAGACGAAGATTGCACTTCCTACACAGTCTCCGATGATTATTGCAAAGACCGCTTTTCAGTTGTTTGAAAAAAGATATGGGTGGAATAACCCTATCCGTTCTGTGACGGTACAAGCCATAAATCTTGTTCCACAAGACACGCCCCGTCAAATAGATATGTTTATGGACGCCGCCAAGCAGGACAAATTGGAGCGAATGGAAAAGTGTGTTGAAGAAATCAGACGGCGTTTCGGAAAGGACAGCATAAGGAATGGGGTTCTGTGTCAGAACCTGCGGCTACCACCGAAAAAAGCTGAAATCACTATGCCGACAGGTATGGTCGGTTAAGGAGGGCTTAATGTGATTGACGAAAAAGAGGTTACGGCTTATGTTACGATACCCGACTGCTTTTTGCAGGGGTGCAGCGAAGATATTGTTATCTTCCGTGCGGACGGCGGAAACCATTTTACCGACTACGGTATATATGAGGGAATGTTCCTGTTCTTTGACCGGAAAAAACGCTTTAAGAAAGGAAGGCTTTCCTGTTACATCAATACTGCCGGAGATGACCGACCTAAGTACAGGGTGTCGGATAAGAACATCGACGGATACAAGCACTTGGGAAGATTGGTTTTGACTTTGAGAAATTACGAGGTATAAAAATGGAATCCGATAGAAGAAAAGTTTATGTTGAAGTAAATGTAACACACAGACCTGATGGGACGGCTCGTCCGAATTTCATCAAGTTTGAGAATGATGAAAAATATGAGATAGACCGTGTAATTCAGAAATGCCGTGCGGCTTCCACCAAAGTCGGAGGAACCGGTATCCGCTACACGGTACAGATTTGCGGCAAGCCCACATTTCTGTTCGACGAAGAAAACGGAAAGTGGTTTGTAGAAGCAAAATCCTAATGGTAGGAGGTTTTGTAACTTGAAACATTTATCGAGATTTGACATCGAAGCGATAGCCGTCAAGTATGTTCAGGCATATATGGCACTTCCCGATGTCCGTAACACACAAATATACAGAATTGACCCGGAGCTTCTCTTGGAGAAGGTTCTCGGATTGAATGTCGAATACCAGCACCTATCCTATGACGGTAGTATTCTCGGAATGACCTCATTTACGGAAATGGGTGTTCAGGTATTTGAAGATGATGATAACGAAGCCTTTTTCTTTTTGGACGGGAAAACCGTTCTTGTGGAAAAGGACTTGAACTTTGACAGCAAGCTGAAAGGCAGAAAGAACTTTACCTTAATGCACGAGGGCAGCCATCAGATATTCAAGATGTTGTTCCCGCATGATTACGGTGTAACACAGAAATCTGCCGGAGTACATTATTGCAAGGCAAATTCCGAGAGGAATAAGCCAATATCCGATTGGGAGGAATGGCAGGCAAATACGCTTGGAGCAGCTATCCTTCTTCCCGAAAACCTCATAAAACAAGGAATGTATCTGTTCAGTCTCGGCGAAAAGATTGAATGCCTGAACAAGATATACTATCCGAGCGTATATAAAAGGTTTGACGCACTTGCCGATTTTTTAGGGTGTTCCAAAAAAGCACTTGCCATACGAATGAAACAGCTCGGACTTTTGAAAAAGGAGTATCTTGATAATCCTTTTGATTTGGTTACGGTTTATCCGGAGGTGAGCGAGCTATGAAATCGTTGGAACAAAAGATAATCGTAAGGTGCAAAAACTGTGGCTGGCGTATTTTCGACAAGGTAACAATGACAACAGGTGTTATTGAACTGAAATGTCCGAACTGCCACAGAGTAGTAGAGGTTGACCTGTCCCTACGCAAGGGAACGGTCAAGTACAGATTAACAAGAAGTAGTAACAGAGCGAACAATTAAATATCGGACAGATGTACCGAGCCACGAGTCCTTGAGCGAAAGCTCTTGAGTCATCAAATTGCCGGACGCTGAGAATTAAGGGATAGAAATATCCTAATGTTCTTGGTGTCCGGCTTTTTTGTCGCTCCCGAAAGGAGCAAGACCGTGACATATAAGTGGCTGGCATATATCGCCAAGTATCCGTAATCTCCGAATTTTTGATTTCAACCAAATTCAAAAATTCAAATTTAAGGAGATTACGACAATGACAAAACTTACATTAGAACAACAGGAATTATTATTTGCGAACGACTGCAAGCTCATCAATCTGCGGTATGAATACCACGGTTACACCGGCACGGAGAAATGGGCGATTGTAACAGAACTGGCGGAAGAAGAATTGTGGGTTAAATACCCTGATGTTATCCGTCGGTACACTCCGTTCATTCTGCTTTCTATGGCTCAGGGCGAAGTGATTGACGAGTCATACAGAAACAACGATAAGTACGAAAAGCGAGCAAAAAGAACAATCGATGTGTACGGATATGAAGATGACATCTCTGAACAGTTCCACCGGGAACTGATTACTCCGTTTGTTGACCCGTTTGAGCAAGCGGAGGAAGAACGGATTGAGAAAGAAAAGGAACAGCTTCGCCAGTTAGAAATTGCAAAAGTCAGAAAGGTATTGGAAATGCTGAAACCGGTTCAGAGAGAACGACTGATTAAAGCAATTCTGTTAGGTATGAGTTCAAGAAAAATCGCAAAGGAAGAAGGCGTATATTACAGCGTTGTAGATAAGTCGATTGCCGCCGCAAGAAAAAATTTCAAGAAATTTTATGAAAACCTCTGATTTTGGGTGTGCATTTCGACCCCCTTTGTCCAAATGAGTGAAGGGGTTATTTCAATTCCGGATACGAAATGCACTTTCAAGACTAAATGAACAGAGAGGTTATACATATATGCAGAGAAAAGAAATTCAGCGTGGAGATATATTCTACTACGATTTTGGAAAAAGAGAAGGGTCTGTCCAGTCGGGAGAGAGACCTGTAATGGTAATTCAGGCGGACAACTTTAATGCCAATGCTCCGACAATTATTGTTGCTGCTGTTACGGCTGTGATGAAAAAGAAGTATCTTCCTTCACACATCATTTTGGGTGAGGACTTCGGTCTGAAGAAGCCGTCAATGGTTCTTCTTGAACAGATACAAACCGTCAATAAGGACGAACTTTCAGACTACATTGGTTCGGTAAACGATGAAAGGCTTTGGAAGCATATTAACGCAGCCCTTAAAAAGACTTTTGGTTTATGGATTTACAACACAGACAGAAACGGAGATGTTCGCTGCTTATGTCCCAAGTGCCTGAGCGACTATATCCACGACCCGAATTATGTTGTCAGGCGTCTTGACCCTTTTGCGAAAAGCAAAGACCACTGCGATAAGTGCAATAACAGCGGTTGGGATTATATCGTTTATGACAAACGCACCTCGGTCAAAGAAAAGGGGTGCAGGAATGAGTAAGCGAGTGAGAAACAAAGATAAATATGATATTCCTATGTGGCACAGACCAACCATTTCCATTGCGGAAGCGTCGGCTTATTCAGGAATAGGGACAGGAAAACTATATGAAATGACAGATACAGAAGATTGTCCGTTTGTTCTTTGGGTTGGCACAAGGAGAGTAATCAAAAGAAAGCCATTCGTTGAGTATCTTGAAAGGCAATACTCAATTTAGCTCAAAAGTCAAGTGTGCGATGAGTCAGTTCGCATCATTGGCTCATCGCCGCTTTTTCTGTATCCTTTTAGACAGAAAAATTAAGGAGGTTGGTACAATGCCCGAAAGAAAAAGTAAAGAAAAATATGATATTCCGCTTTACAGAAAACCATTCTTATCAATAGAGGAAGCTGTTGCTTACACGGGGATAGGGAGAGATAAACTTTATGAATTGACAAACCCTGAAGATTGCCCCTTCGTTTTATGGATTGGCAACCGCAGAATGATTAAAAGAAGGGTTTTCGATGAGTACATTGAAAAATGCTACTCAATATGACGGGAGGTGTTAGTAATGGGCAATAGCGAAACTGTAGAGCGTTTCAAAAGCAGGAGTTCAGAAGTACCTTTATGGCACAGGCAGAATTTATCTGTACAGGAGACTTGTGCTTATACAGGTCTTGGGAGAGAAACGATATACTCTCTAATAAAGCAGAAAGATTGTAATTTTGCCCTGAGAGTAGGTCGAAGAACAATGATAAAGCGTGTTCGTTTCGAGAAATATCTCGAAAATCTATATTCGATTTAGGAGGTTGCAAATGATAAAAGTAGAAGGAAAGGAAATCGCTGCTTACAGAAAAGAACTTGAGAACAGAAAAAGCGATTTGCCGATTTGGGAACGCAAAGTTCTAACCTGTGATGAAGCTGCGGCATATTCCGGGATTGGAATTGCAAGATTAAGAAGTATGACAATGAAAAAGGGCTGTCCGTTTGCTATTGCAAATGGGACACAGATTTTGATAGTCAGAGAAAAGTTCGACGCTTATATGGATAAAGCAGAAAAGGTATAGGAGGAAAAGATAATGGCAAAGACAAAAAGACGAGATAAATCAAGAGTTGTTCTTCGCACAGGCGAATCACAACGAGCAGACGGTACATATCATTATTGTTGGACGGATGCCAACCGAAAAAGGCGTTATGTATATGCCAAGACTCTTGACGAACTTCGTTACAAAGAAGAACAAATAGAAAAAGACAAGAAAGACGGCATAAAAGCCGAAGCTCGATATACTACCCTCAACGATATGTATGAGCTTTGGAAAGATTTGAAGCGTGGTCTGAAAAACAACACCTTCGAAAACTATAAATATATGTATGAGACTTTCGTCCGCCAACAGATTGGCTCAAAGACCGTTTCTTCTTTGAAAAAATCGGATATTAAGAGGTTTTACAACTACCTTGCAGATGAACGCCATTTGAAACCGGCGACCATTGATAATATCCATACGGTTCTTCATCAGATATTAGATATGGCAGTTGATGATGATTATCTCAGAAACAATCCTTCCAATAATGTGCTGAAAGAGTTAAAGCAGTCCCATTGTTTTCAAACTGAGAAACGCAGAGCCTTAACGAGACCGGAACAGGAACTACTCTTGAGTTATCTGAAGAATACACCGTCTGCAAGTTTGTGGTATCCGATTTTTGCAGTGTTGATTGGAACAGGGCTTCGTGTTGGAGAAGCGACGGGTCTAAGATGGTGCGACATTGATTTGGAAGAAGGTATCATTGATGTGAACCACACGCTGGTTTACTATGACCATCGTACCGAGGGCAGTAAGCGTGGCTGTTACTTCAATGTTAATACGACCAAAACCCCGGCAGGAAGAAGAAAAGTGCCTATGCTCGGTTTCGTCAAAGAAGCATTTTTAATGGAAAAAGAAAGACAGGAATTACTTGACCTTCATTGTGAAGCGACTGTTGACGGATACACCGATTTTATCTTCATCAACCGTTTCGGACAGCCGCAACATCAGGCAACCCTCAACAAAGCAATTCGCCGTATTATTCGTGACTGTAACGATGAGCAGTTGTTGAAAGATGAAAATGCAGAAGTATTGCTCCCGCATTTTAGCTGCCATTCTTTAAGGCATACTTTCACAACAAGAATGTGCGAAGCAGGGGTAAATGTTAAGGTCATTCAGGACACGCTCGGTCATAAGGATATTTCAACTACGCTCAACATCTATACCGATGTAACAAAGGAGCTGAGGAAGTCCGAATTTGAAGGTCTTGACTCATATTTCAAAAATGAGTATAATAAAGTGTCGGTTTGACAGATTAAATTGATACGGACTTCATAGTTGGTGGATAAAAGCATTTACATCATTTACATCAATTCTTACACAAAGCCCCCACGAAACTAATCGAAAATAAAGTAAAGTAGGATTTTGAAAAAATCTGATTTGCGACTTATTTTGAACTATGTTGGGTTATAGCAAGAATTGAAACGATGTCCTAAATCGTCCCG
>OGOX01000918.1_pt1 | contig 20324 bp, 13 predicted proteins | sample 1552761 | NCBI WGS metagenome assembly OGOX01 (sample SAMEA2580212, study PRJEB22360) | human gut metagenome | biome: human gut; feature: human-associated habitat; material: faeces | place: Denmark | collected 2008/2010
CCTTTGGTATTGAATCTTCCAGGCTCATCCGTATTTATCTATAATGGTCGTTAATAGGTTGAAAAATTGAAATATACGGAATAACTATTTATAAATAATGAATGAATTATAGACTAGGCTTATTGTTAAGATTAGGTTTATAGGATTTAGTGTTAAAATTTGGTTCAATTATTGACTTACACTAATCAAATAATGAAAACTGAGCGTATGCCCTTTTGCTGCGAAGCAAGAGGGCATATCTTTTTTAATTGAATACAAGCTGCACGCCCTGAAAAGTGTAAGCAAGATTAAGCAGCACGCCCTGAAAGGGCGTGTGGGGCTTACTTGCGAAACTTGAATAAGAATTTGCCAAGTAGGCAGCTTATCTATAACAAGACCATAAAAAGTGTTTGAAACAATAAAAACTCTATCTAACTCTTTACTACAATTTTTACACCTATGAGATTTGGCAATCCCAATTGTAATCAATATGAATAAGTGAGTTTTTTCAAACTCACTTATTCACTTTACGCAACGCAGAAAGCGTCTCCAATCGTACTTACCAGTTACTCTAGCTTTTGAATACTCTATACGCTTTACAATACCAATAATATAGATGTCTGGAACCAAGCCCCAATAACGAGAATCATGAGAATCTACTACATTATCACCACCGGCAAAATAATAATCATGAAGGAACGTGTGGCGAGACAGAAGTTTGTTTTTGACAAAAACTTTATTTTTCTCCCAATCAATTGTGATTTTACCCTTCAATTCCCACTCTAAAATTGCCAAATAAAGTACAGCCTCTTTGGGGGTAATCGTTATGACATCCCCTTTACGGGGAATATACAAAGGCCCGAAATTTTTAATCGTCCACTTCGGCAAATGTTCATCGTACGGCATCGCACACATTACTTCAGGAGAGATCAATGTATCTGGCATCTCACGCAAAACAGTTTGATTCTCTTTGCAGCCCAAGACACCCCTATCATTATTATTGCGATAATAACCATTGCGAATGCTCACAGAATCACCAGGCAAGCCGATGCAGCGCTTGCAATACACATAATTGATAACAAACGTAATATGATGATTAATGACTGGTTTATTAAACACAAAGACATCATTACGCCTCAAATCCCCCATACCTTTCATTCTAAAGCACTGTAATTCAACCCCTTGTTTGTCAAAATGGAAATTTCGATAGATTCTTGCACCAAAACAAAGTTTATCTGCTATTATCTTGTCACCTGGTTGCAAAGTTGGCATCATAGAATTACTAGGAACAACAAAAGTATCAAACCAGAAGATACGCACCAGCCACTTACCGACCCATAACAATATCATTAGTAAGGAGCAAATTAGCACCAGTTTAATTATGTTTAGAACTTGTTTTTGATTACAAGAAATATTTTTCATTTTACCGTTTATTAAGGAGACAATACTAAAAAGAAGACCTCTCCATCGTTCAATTTCTAATGAACGAAGGAGAGGTCACTTCTTTTATATCACTTTCAGAATTTCATTACTTCTGAGAATCCTCTGGAGCCTTGTCGATCAAGTCCATAAACTGGTCGAGCTTAGGAGTGATGATAATCTGGGTGCGACGGTTGCGCATCTTGCCCACCTCTGTATCATTGGTTGTTACAGGATTGTACTCACCACGACCACCAGCAGTCATACGCTTAGGACTAACACCGAAGTTGTCCTGGAGATACTGAACTACAGAAGAAGCACGGAGAGCAGAGAGGTCCCAGTTGTTGCGGATGTTCTTCATCTTGGCACTGGTAGTGCTTACAGGCACGTTATCGGTGTTACCCTCGATGAGTACATCGTAATCCTTGTAGTCCTGGATGATCTTTGCAATCTTGCTCAAAGTTTCCTTGGCACGGCTGTTTACCTCGTAGCTACCGCTCTGATAGAGCATGTTGTCAGCCAGAGAGATGTAAACCACACCCTTCATCACCTGAACGTCAACCTCCTTCATCTCCTCACGGCTGAGAGAACGGGTCAGGTTGTTGGTAAGAACCATGTTGAGCGAATCACTCTTGCTCTTCACCTCTACCAGGTGACGGATATACTGGTTGCTCTCATTAATCTGGTCAACGAGCTTCTCAATGCTGATGTTGTTCTGATTGGCATTGGTCAGACTCTTGTCCAGCGAGTTCTGCAACTTGGCATAATCCTTCTTGGTACTGCTCAACTGCTCCTGCGCAGCAGCAAGGCTAGCCTCAGCAGCAGCCAGCTTCTCCTTGGTTGCCTGATAATTGGCAGTCAATTCTCTATTTTCAGATTGACAATTCTGGAGATCCTTCTTACTAGCACAGCTAGTAGCCATCAGGGCTACAGCCATCATTGCCATTACAAAAATTTTAGTCTGTTTCATATTTGCTTTCGATTTTTAAATTTTCTGTTATTGTTTTTTAATCACTATGTTATTATACAGACGGCAGTTACGCCCTCCATATAAAATGCTTTATGCGTCTCTTTCTGGATGCAAAGTTACTGATAAGACTCCAATAAACCTTATTTGTCTAATCCATTTATAAAATTTTAACCACTAAATCACTATTTATCACCTTTTTAACTAAAAAAAGAAAATAAATGCGTATTCTTTGCGGAGAAATCAGAATTTTGTATTACCTTTGCAGTCGGAAAGCAAAAGCATATATAAATATGTAGGCTTTTGTCAAGGTAGAATTAATACATTAACAATATAAAAAGAGAAATAGTATGATTCTTTTTTTCAGAACTCCATCTAAGAGTGTGATTGCGACCGAGATTGACCACAAACCATCTCAGGACGAAATCAATGAACTTTGTTGGCTTTATGGTGACGCAACTTTAGAGGACGCCCAGCAGTTGCAGGGCTTCTATGTTGGCCCACGCCGTGAAATGATTACTCCTTGGAGTACGAATGCCGTTGAGATAACTCAGAACATGAGTCTTGACGGCATTTCGCGTATCGAGGAGTACTTCCCTGTGGATAGCGAGGACGCTGAGCACGATCCTATGCTCCAGCGTATGTACAACGGTATCGGACAGGATGTGTTCACCGTCAACCACGAGCCAGAACCTATCAAGTACGTCGATGACCTCGAAAAGTACAACGAGGAAGAGGGTCTTGCCCTCAGCGAGGACGAAATGGCTTATCTCCACAAGCTGGAGAAAGAGAACGGACGTCCTCTCACCGACAGCGAAATCTTCGGTTTCGCACAGATTAACTCAGAGCACTGCCGCCACAAGATCTTCGGCGGCCAGTTTATCATCGACGGCAAGGAGATGGAGTCTTCTCTTTTCAGCATGATCAAGAAGACCACCAACGAGAACCCTAACAAGATTCTCTCTGCCTATAAGGATAATGTGGCTTTCTCTCAGGGTCCTGTTATCGAGCAGTTTGCTCCAGCCGATCAGACTACCAGCGATTTCTTCCAGGTGAAGGATATCGAGAGTGTCATCTCGCTGAAGGCTGAGACCCACAACTTCCCTACTACCGTAGAGCCTTTCAACGGTGCTGCTACCGGTACGGGTGGTGAGATCCGCGACCGTATGGGTGGTGGTGTAGGTTCATGGCCTATCGCAGGTACTGCCTGCTACATGACTGCTTATCCTCGCTTGAAGGATGACAACGGCAAGAGCGATGCTGAGCGCGACTGGGAAGACATCATGCCAGTGCGTAAATGGCTCTATCAGACTCCAGAGCAGATTCTGATCAAGGCTTCCAACGGTGCATCAGACTTCGGTAACAAGTTCGGTCAGCCTCTCATCACCGGTTCTGTGCTTACTTTCGAGCACGAGGAGAACGGCGAGAAGTATGCATACGATAAGGTTATCATGCTTGCCGGTGGTGTAGGCTACGGCAAGAAGCGTGACTATAAGAAGGGTGAGCCACAGAAGGGCAACAAGGTTGTCGTAGTAGGTGGTGACAACTATCGCATCGGTCTTGGTGGTGGTTCTGTTTCTTCTGTAGATACAGGCCGTTACAGCAACGGTATCGAGTTGAACGCTATCCAGCGTGCCAACCCTGAGATGCAGAAGCGTGCCTACAACCTGGTTCGTGCACTCGTTGAGAACGATGAGAACCCAGTAGTCAGCATCCACGACCACGGTTCAGCCGGTCACTTGAACTGTCTCTCTGAGTTGGTAGAAGAGTGCGGTGGCGAAATCGACATGTCTAAGTTGCCTATCGGCGACAAGACTTTGAGCGCCAAGGAAATCATCGCCAACGAGAGTCAGGAGCGCATGGGCTTGCTCATCGACGAGAAATATATCAGCGAGGTTCAGAAGATTGCCGACCGTGAGCGTGCTCCAATGTACGTAGTTGGTGAGACCACTGGCGATGCTCACTTCAGCTTCAAGCAGGCTGATGGTGTGAAGCCATTCGATCTCGATGTAGCTCAGATGTTCGGTCATACTCCTAAGACTGTAATGGTAGATGAGACCGTAGAGCGTAAATATGAAGATGTAACTTATTCTGCAGACAACCTCGACGAGTACTTGCAGCGTGTTCTCCAGATGGAGGCTGTGGCTTGTAAGGACTGGTTGACCAACAAGGTTGACCGTTCCGTAACAGGTAAGATTGCCCGTCAGCAGGGTCAGGGTCAGATTCAGTTGCCACTTTCTGACTGTGGTGTCGTAGCACTCGACTACCGTGGCGAGAAGGGTATCGTAACAGCAATGGGTCATGCTCCTCAGGCTGGTCTTGCCGATCCTAAGGCAGGTTCCGTACTCTCTGTAGCAGAGTCATTGACCAATATCGTATGGGCTCCATTGGCAGATGGCATGGACAGCATCAGCCTTTCAGCTAACTGGATGTGGCCTTGCCGCAGTCAGAAGGGTGAGGATGCCCGTCTGTATGAGGGTGTGAAGGCATTGTCAGACTTCTGCTGCGCCATCCACGTAAACGTACCAACAGGTAAGGACTCTCTCTCATTGACCCAGCAGTATCCTAACGGCGAGAAGATCATCGCTCCTGGTACCGTTATCGTAAGTGCCGGCGGTGAGGTTTCAGATATCAAGAAGGTGGTTAGCCCAGTTCTCGTTAACGACAAGAACTCTAGCCTCTACCACATCGACTTCAGCTTCGACGAGCAGCGTCTCGGTGGTTCAGCCTTCGCTCAGAGCCTGGGCAAGGTGGGCAGCGATGTTCCTACCGTCAAGAACCCAGAGTACTTCGTTGACTGCTTCAACGCCGTACAGGAGCTCATCAACCGCGGTTGGGTAATGGCTGGTCACGATATCAGTGCCGGTGGTTTGATTACAACTCTCCTCGAGATGACATTCGCCAACGTAGAGGGTGGTATGAAGATCAATCTCCACGACATCGCAGATGCCGACATCATCAAGACTCTCTTCGCTGAGAACCCAGGTGTTGTCATCCAGGTAAGCGATGCTCACAAGGATGAGTTGAAGGCATTCTTCGATGAGAACGGTATCGGTTATGCCAAGATTGGTTATCCTGCTCCTGAGCTCCGCAAGATCATCATCAAGAAGGAAGGCTTCGAGCACGAGTTCGATATCGATGCTTTGCGTGACGACTGGTATAAGACATCTTACCTCCTCGACCGCAAGCAGAGCATGAATGGTATGGCTAAGAAGCGTTACACTAACTATAAGAAGCAGCCTATTGAGATGAACTTCGGCTACGGCTTCAAGGGAACTCTCTCTAGCTATGGTCTCGATGCCAACCGCCGCAAGCCATCTGGCATCAAGGCAGCCATCATCCGTGAGAAGGGTACCAACGGTGAGCGTGAGATGGCATACTCTATGTATCTCGCTGGCTTCGACGTAAAGGACGTGATGATGACCGACTTGATTTCTGGTCGTGAGACTCTGGAGGATGTAAACTTCATCGTATTCTGCGGTGGTTTCTCTAACTCCGACGTTCTCGGTTCTGCCAAGGGTTGGGCTGGTGCATTCCTCTACAATCCTAAGGCTAAGGAGGCACTCGATAAGTTCTATGCCCGTGAGGATACCCTTTCACTCGGTATCTGCAACGGTTGCCAGCTGATGGTTGAGTTGAACCTCATCAATCCTGAGCACAAGCATCGTTCACACCTCTGCCACAACACATCCAAGAAGTTCGAGAGTACATTCCTCGGTTTGACCATTCCTCAGAACGACAGTGTGATGTTCGGTAGCCTGAGCGGTGATAAGCTCGGTATCTGGGTAGCTCACGGCGAGGGCCGTTTCTACTTGCCAGAGCCAGAGGATCACTACAACATCATTGCGAAGTACAACTACGCTGAGTATCCAGGTAATCCTAACGGCAGTGACTACAACGTAGCAGGTATCTGCTCTGCAGATGGTCGCCACTTGGCTATGATGCCACACTTGGAGCGTGCCATCTTCCCATGGCAGAACGCCTGGTATCCAGCTGATCGCCGCAACGACGAGGTAACTCCTTGGATTGAGGCATTTGTCAATGCACGTCAGTGGATTGAAGAAAGAGCTTTGAAAAAGTAAAAAGGTAAAAAAGTAAAAAGGTAAAAAATGAATAATAGCGTAAGTTATCTTACATTATTCAAAACATTTATGAAGATTGGCATAGTCACCTTTGGGGGTGGCTATGCCATGATTCCTATTATAGAATCCGAAGTCGTTGACAAGCATCATTGGATGACGAAGGAGGAATTTCTGGATGCCATCGCTACCACCCAGGTTTGTCCGGGAGCCTTGGCCATCAACATGAGTTCCCTGCTCGGATATAAGTTGGCAAAGACACCGGGAGCCATCGTCTGCACCTTCGGCGCTTCGTTGCCATCGTTTCTTATTATCTTGGCTATAGCCATGTTTTTCCATCAGTTTGAAGACAACAAGGTGGTGGCTGCCCTGTTTGCAGGCATCCGTCCTGCCGTTGTGGCATTGATAGCCGTACCAACATTCTCGCTTGCCAAGAGCGCCAGGATTTCGCTTGTCAACTGCTGGATTCCTATTCTCTCCGCCCTCCTGATTTGGCTTTTGGGCGTCAACCCGATCTGGGTGATTATCGCAGCTGCCGTAGGTGGCTACATCTATGGACAATTCATTCAACCAACAGAATAATATATGATATTTCTTCAGCTTTTCATCGTATTCATTCAGATAGGCATCTTCGGATTCGGAGGTGGCTATTCCATGATATCCCTGATTCAGGGACAGGTTGTTACGCAGTATCATTGGATGACGATGCAAGAGTTTACCGATGTGGTTGCCATCTCTCAGATGACACCGGGACCTATCGGTATCAACACCGCTACCTATTGTGGCTATACAGCTGTCCATAATGCCGGCATGAGTGGCATGATGGCTGTACTCGGAAGTGCCATGGCGACCTTTGCTTTGGTTCTCCCATCCTTGGTTTTGATGATTCTTATCAGCAAGATGCTGTACAAGTATATGAACACCTCAGCCATCCAGAGCATCTTCATCGGTCTTCGCCCAGCCATTGTCGGATTGGTAGGAGCCGCAGCCCTGCTTCTGATGAATGGCGAGAACTTCTCTACGCCAGCCAATCCCTGGCATTTCTATATCTCCATCGCCCTCTTCTTTGCCACCTTTATCGGCGTGAAGGTAATGAAGATCAATCCCATCCGCATGATACTCTACTCGGCTTTTGCCGGACTGGTATTACTATATTAAACAAAATTAGACCATGACATACTCACAGGCAGATATTACCGTTCCATACGCTGTAGCGAACTTTGCAGAGATTCGCCACAAGGGATATTATTATGTGGACAAGACCAACTATATTCCACTGCTTGAGCGTTACAAAGCACCAGTTTTTCTCCGTCCTCGCAGATTCGGAAAGAGTCTGCTCGTTTCCATGTTGGCTCACTATTACGACCGCAACATGGCAACACAATTCGAGGATTTATTTGGTGGAACTTGGATTGGCGAACACCCAACAAACGAGCACAACCAATATCTCGTAGTAAGATATGACTTTTCCACAACTTCCGTTGCCAGCAAGAAGGAAGACATCGAGAAAAACTTCAACGCCGTGAATTGCAGTCCACTCCGTACATTGGTAGAACGCAACAGAGACCTATTTGGAGATTTCAGGTTCAGAGAGGATGGCAATGCCTCCAACATGCTGGTTGAAGTATGCGAGTTTATCTCTTCCCATAATCTTCCACCTCTTTATATATTAATAGATGAATACGACAACTTTACCAACCAGCTACTAGTTGTCTATAAGGACTCGCTGTACCAGGACCTGACCACAGGGGAAAGTTTCCTACGAACATTCTTCAAGGTTATCAAGGCAGGCATTGGCGAAGGTACCATCCGCACCTGCTTCTGCACAGGAGTACTGCCTGTCACCATGGATGATTTAACCAGTGGCTACAACATCGCAGAGATGTTGACTCTGAAGCCGGAATTTACCAATCTATTGGGCTTTACCCATGAGGAAGCAGCCCAATATCTGAAGTATGTCATCAATAAATATGGCCCTCAAGCCTCTTTCGAGGAATTATGGACTCTGATACTCAACAATTATGACGGTTACCACTTTTTGCCAAATGCAGAACCGTTGTTCAACTCTACCATTCTGACTTACTTCCTCAAGAACTTTGCAGAACTGAAAGGCGGCATCCCTACAGAAATGGTAGATGAGAACCTGCGCACTGACACTAGTTGGATAAGAAGATTGACCATCACGCTTGACAATGCCAAGGAAATGCTCGACAGCCTGTTGATGGATGGAGAACTGTACTATTCACAAGCCGATTTACGCAGCAAGTTCAACAAGCAAAAGTTCTTCTCCCCAGAGTTCTACCCTATCAGCCTCTACTACTTGGGTATGACCACCCTGAAGGGCAATTACAAAATGGCTTTGCCAAACTTGACGACCAAGAGTGTATATATGAGTTACTACAACGAATTGAATAGTATCAGCGACAATGCCCGTAAGTTTGTTCCTGCATACGAGGCATTTGTCAGAGACAGAGAACTGGAGCCATTATTCCATAACTATGTTAAGGAATACTTAGGTCAGCTTCCAGCCCAAGCCTTTGACAAGATGAACGAGAATTTCATTCGCTGTTCATTTTTCGAGTTACTGAGCCGCTACTTGAGCAATTGCTATACATTCGCCATCGAACAGAACTTGCCATCAGGTCGGGCTGACTTAGTGCTGACCGGCATTCCTGGCACATCATTCCACAACGACTGCCGCATCATTGAGTTTAAATATTACAAGTCTAAAGACGCAGGCATTGTTGATCATTTGGAAGAGGCACGCTTAGAAGATTGTCAACAAGTAAAGGCTTATGCCGCAGATATGCAGAAAGCCTATCCTCACTATCAAATTAAAGCATACGTAGCTTATATCGCAGGAAACAAGGCTTGCAAGATTTTTGAAAAGAAATGAGAAAGGTATATTTATCCATAGCCCTTGGCTTCTGCTGCCAAGGCATTCTGGCACAGCAGAGCTCCTACCGCTGGAAGGTAGAGGCAGAAGCTGGTGTCAGTTGCAGTGTGCTTGATACGGATGTGTCGGGCTTGTCGGAGACTTATTATAAGGTGCGACCGGGTTTCACGGCTGCCATCGGTGCCGAATACAATATCGTAGATCAGCTGGCGGTAGGTGCGGGCATCCGCTTCGTTCAACGCGACTACCTGTACCAGAACCTCGGCGGCGACTCCTGGAACACCCGATACAACAACAACTTCATCAGCATCCCACTCCATGTGGGCTACTATCTCCTCCATAATCCTTACCACGAGAAGGGATTGTGGATCAAGCCGCAGGTAGGCATCTATTACGAGTACTTCACCTCCATGCATACCAAGGGTATGTATCCGATGAACATCATGGAGGGGTACAAGGGCGATGGTTCCTACATCCGCTATAACACCACCTACGATTTCAGGAAGAATGAGAACCATCTCCGCCGCAGTCTCTTTGGCGGCGAGGCTGGCATCAAGGTTGGTTATTCCTTCGGCAAGATAGATGCCAGCGTGGGCTATCAGTTCCAGTACGGCTTCTCGCATATCTACCAGGAGAAAGCCAGCACCAGCAAGACTGCCCGCCGCAACTCCAGCCTCATCACAGCCTCGGCTGCCTATAAGTTCTAGCCCCATACGCCCTGTTAGAGCAAAAACACCTAGCCCCATACGCCCTGAAAGGGCAGAAGCTCCTAGCCCAGGGCAACACCCTGGGTATAATAGCAGACAGCAATACGCCCTGTAAGGGCAAAAGCTTTTAAAACATATAATTTATGAGAACCCCTATATATATAAAAGGTGGAATGCGATGCTTCTTCGCCTTCCTCCTGGCGACAACCACCACGGGGATGTCGCTTACCAGTTGTGTGGCAGACAATGATGCCAACGAGAAATCGATTTCCGATTATTCCGATACCGATGTCAAGTCGTATGGCGACCTGTTCCAGGTCTTCTGGAGCGTGATGAACCAGCGCTACTGCACCCTCAATGAGCAGTCTGCCGTATCTTCGCAGACCTGGGACCAGGTGTACAAGGAATACAAACCCAAGTTTGATGCCCTGAAGACTTTCCAGCATACCCCAGCTTTTACCCAGCAGGAGATTCAGGAAGACAACGCCAAGGCAAAGCAGTATTTCCAGGAAATCATCGACAAGATCATCGACCAGCATTTCTATGTCAAGATTACCCTGCCCGTCTCCCACTCTTCTACGGAAACGGTGAGATTCAACAGCACGCTCCGCAACAAGACCGAATATTTCCCACTGAATGCTCACTGGAACCATACCCGCGACCAGCTCAACCTGGATGGTACAGCCTTCGGCGAGATTACCTCGGATGGTTTCTGCATCATGGGCGGTTACCTGAAGGAGCAGCCGGGCACCTATTACCTCGGCTTCAACAAGTTTGCCCTCTACGAAAACTGCTTCCACGAGTATCAGAAGTCCTATCTCCCTGGCAATACCGCCAGCACCTATCATCTGGATGCTTCCAAGATAACAGACAAGGCGAAGGAACTGATTACAGATGCAGGAAAGCGAGAGAAGGCTGAGCAGCAGGCAGCGCAGTTGCTTGCCGATATGGATAACTATCTGGCTTCGGATGATGCTGCCCAAGCCTGCGAGAAGATGACAGCTTACAGCAACCAGGGCGACTATTCCGGTCTCTATGCTCTCGCCAGCGAGGCTTACGAGAAGTCGCCGAATCTCCTCAAGCTGTTGCCTATTACTTCTGATGCAAGCGGCATAGGCGAGCAGATTCGACAGAAGCTGCAGGGCGATGCCCGTTACCAGCAGATGCTTTCAGCCTCCGGTTTTGCCAGCTGGTATTGTCAGGCACTTGCCGATTACCTCTGGCATGAGCGGGAACTCTATGCTTACTGGAGCGACCTGAAGTTTACCTACAATCATCTCTGCGTAGAAGGTTACCGCCGTCTGTTCCTGGAGCCTCTGGCTAAGGGCGAGATCAAGAAGCTGATTCTCGACTTCCGTGGCAATGGAGGCGGAAGCGTGATAGACACCCGTCTGCTTACCGACTATCTCATCACCCAGACAGCCGTCTATGCCTACGTACGCAAAAAAGAGGACAATAATCCATACAGTTATACGCCTTGGATTCCGCAGAAGATTACGGTAACATCGAAGAGTCTGGGCAGAAACATCCCTACCGCCATCCTGCTCGACAACTACAGTGCCAGCATGTCGGAGGTGACAACCCTCATCCTAAAAAGTCAGGGCGACCACGTGAAGACGATAGGCAGAAACAGTTACGGAGCGCAGGCGATGCTCACTTCCGACAACGAAGCCAGCAATGGAGGATGGATAGGAAATGTAACCAGCTACCTCTACTTCTACATGCCGTTCTCGCTTACCAAGGATGCACAGGGCAACCTGCTGGAAAGTGTGGGAATCACCCCCGATTATCTGCTCGACGAGATGACCGGAGAGGAAAAGGAGAAGCTCTACCAGAACGATGCTTCGGCTGTGGATAGAGGCCTGAAGAAGGCGATGGAAGTTCTGAAATAAGCGAGGGTGTGCAATTCACACCCTCGCTTTTTATTTTCTATATATCAGACACTTATATCATATTCACAAGTTTTGTGCTCCCACACACTTTGCACGGCAATGCAAACGTTTGCATTTCATTTTTCTTGATTTCCATCAATTTTTTGAAGCATCTTTGAGAAAATCTTCCTACATTTGCAACCGAAAAGGAAACCCAACGGCATTCAATCGTGCTGCAAGGCTTATCCTATACAACTAAGTAAATGACGATAAATAAGAATAATCAACTAGCATTATCCTTTAAGAAAGAAAATCAACAGAGTAAAATTATGATGATGAAGCAGAGATTGTTCAAACGAACACCGATGTTGTTACTGCTGATTCTCTCAACAGTAATAACCCGAGCGCAAGAGGTAGCACTGAAGACCAACCTGCTTGGTCTGGCAACCACCTCGCTCAATGCTGGTCTAGAAATAGGCACGGGCAGGAAAAGCACTTTTCAGCTTTTCGGCGCCCTGAATCCCTGGAAGTTTTCAGGCGACAAGAAATTGCGCTACTGGAACGTAATGCCAGAGTACCGCTGGTACACCTGCCAGAAATTTGGAGGCCACTTTTTCGGCATCCATGCCCTTGGAGGTGAATACAACGTAAAAAATGTGGACCTGCCTTTCGGCATCTTGCCAAAGACAGAGAAAGGAAGACATTACGAAGGCTGGTATGTCGGTGGTGGCCTCACCTACGGATACCAATGGCTGCTGTCTGAGCACCTCAATCTCGAAGGATCCATCGGATTAGGATACATCTACAGCCCATACAAGCTTTACGGAAGATGTGACAAATGTCTTAACAAGGACCACCGCAACTATGTAGGTCCTACTAAAGCTGCCCTCTCCCTGATATACGCATTCTAGGAACGATATCACCGAGATAGCAAAAACCAAAATCAAACCCTCTTTTACAAGATGAAGAATATGAAGAAAATGAAGCTTTATGCGGTCATTTCGCCCCTTTGCATTCTGTTTGCACAGAGCGTACTGACTGTCCAAGCCCAGAAGATAGATGATTCGCAGCTACGGTTGGCTGGAGGCAAGATTCTGATAGACAGTGTCTTGACACAGAAGAAAAGCGACAGTCTGAAGGTTGCTTTCCGCCTTCATCTCGATAGTCTGCAGCTCAAATCAGAGCAACAGCTGGTTTTCACTCCGCTTATTGCCGGAGAAGATACCATCGCCCTGAATCCCATTATCATCAATGGCAAAAACCAGAACATCAGATACCTGCGCAAAAGCAGCAAACTGAAGAACAGCCAGGCAGTGGTAGTGAGACGCAGGAATGATACCGAACAGCAGGTGCTCTTCTCGCAGACCCTTCCCTACAGGAAGTGGATGAAGGCATTCAACCTCTCCATGACGGAAGACCTCTGCGGATGCGGCAACCTGATGGATCAGGATACCACCCAGATGGCGGTCATCAACCCAATACCCAAGATTGGTCGCGACCATTACGTGAAGCCAAAGGCTGAAGCCATCAAGGTGAGAGCCGAAAAGGGTGAAGCTTACCTGAGCTTCAAGCTCAACAAGAGCGATATCCTCGCCGACTTCCGTGAGAATGCCACAGAGCTGAGAAAGATTACATCCACCATCGACCTCGTGAAGAACGACAAGGATGTGAGCATCACCAATATCGATATTCATGGCTATGCGTCGCCGGATGGTCCTTACGACAACAATGTGCGACTCGCCAACAACCGTGCGGCAGCCCTGCGCAATTATGTATGCAATCTCTACACCATCGATAAAAAGCTCTTCACCTATCACGCCACCCCGGAAGATTGGGAAGGATTCAAGAAGAAGGTGGGAGCAAGCAACTTAGCCGACAAGTCTGCCATCCTTGCCGTTGCCAACTCATCCTTGGCACCCGATGCAAAGGACCAGAAAATCAAGAAGCTTTATCCGGCTAGCTATCGCTACATCATGAGTGAGATTTATCCTCGTTTGCGCCACAGCGACTATACGGTAACCTATACCGTTCGTCCTTTCGACATTGAGGAGGCAAAGGTAATTCTGAAGACCAAGCCTCAGCAGTTGTCATTACAGGAGATGTATCTGGTGGCACAGACCTATGAGCCTGGTTCTCCAGAGTTCAACGAGGTATTTGATATTGCCGTCCGTCTCTTCCCGGATGATGAGACAGCCAATCTCAATGCCGCCTGCACAGATTTGCAGAAGGGCGACCTCGTAACTGCCGAAAAACATCTTGCCAAGGCAGGAAACTCAAAGGAGGCTGAGCGCATCAGAAAGATCTACGAGGAAATGAAGGCGGAACAATAAAAGATATAACTAACAATAAAATCACATAGATTATGAGAATTAAACATTTCTTTGGATTGGCAGTTTTGGCTGCTATGACTGCTAGTTGCTCTAGCAACAACGAGTTAGTAAATGGGGGTAATGGTTCAGGTGAGAATGAATCAGGTGCAAGCTATGCATCTATCACTATTGACTTGCCTACAACAAGTGGTACACGTGCTATTAAAAATGACCAGTTTGATGGCGGTACTGCTTCTGAGTATGCAGTAAATGATGCTACGCTTCTTATTTTCGAGAAGGATGGATCATCTGAAAATGAATACAAGTTTGTAGAGCAGGCATCACTCGGAAATTTGGAGCCTTGGAAGAAGGACAATACAGATGATAATGGTATCACTACTGAAGCCACTATCACAGCAAAGCTCGAGAAGGCTACGGTTGGTGAGAATGGCGATTACTATGCTTTGGTTATCCTTAACAATAAAGATAAGGACGATGCTGATAAGGTTACCCTTCCTTCAGGTACCACTACATATGGAACTTGGAATGTTGCGGAACATGCAACAAACCTTTTAGATAATACTAAAGGTTTCTATATGGCTAATGCTCCAGAGTTTACTGAAGCCGATAAAGAGCCAACAACCCTCGTACATATAAAAGGTATCTATAGAACAAAGGAAGAGGCTCATAGCAAACCAGGTACTACTGTTCACGTAGAGCGTGGCTTGGCAAAGGTTACTGTAGGATCAAATAGCACTAGCGATTATTTTTCGACAGATGGTGCCACCGTTGCAGAAAACAAATATAATAACGATGTCGTAAAAATCACAAAATGGGCTTTGGATGTTACCAACAAGAGTTCATTCCCAGTACACGTTACAGCAGGTTTGAAAGATGGTGTAACATCAACAAGCCAAGCTGTTCCAGCTTATACTGATATTTGGCAGAATGCAGCAGCTACTCCTGGTACTAAACCTGCAACATCTCGCTTCGTTAGCCAACTTCCTGCAACAGGTGCTTTCAAGCGTGTATATTGGGGTATCGACCCTAACTACAGCATGGGCTTATCGGACTTAACAAAATGTAAGACACAATTTACTTTAGCTGAAGCCGATGGAAATGGAGTTACATGGAAGGACGGTTCTGGTTCTGATAAGCCATTGTACTGCATGGAGAACACCTTCGACATTAACAATATGCAGCAAGGTCAGACTACTCGTGTTCTTATTAAGGCAACTTATACCCCAAGTGTTTTGAGCTCACCATCAGAGACAGACAAGACCTTCTTTATGATTGGTAACAGTTCTGACATTTGGACAACGAAAACTCTTAAAGCTCAAATTGCCAGTAAAGCAAAAGATGCTCTGAGTCTTACTACCGACCCTACTGTAGTACTTAAGGGCGATTTATTGACTGCCGGTACACATGTTTTGACTGTATCAAATGTATCGATTAAGGAAGGAGAAGGAGAAACAGCAACAGAAAAGGTTGATGCTGATTTAGTATCCAAGCTCAACACCAAACTCGGTCTTGATAAGGATAAAGGTATCGGTATCAAGACCTACAAGAATGGTGAAAGCTATTATATTGCCCGTATCAAGCACTTCGGTGACGACTTGACGCCTTGGAATGCTGGTGATGATACATATGGTAAAAATAACCTGAAGTATCTTGGTCGTTATGGTGTGCTCCGCAACAACTGGTACGACCTCACTATCAACAGCATTAGCGGTCCTGGTTATCCTGACGTTCCAGAGGTTAAGCCTAACACCCCAGACGATGAAGATACCAAGTACATCAACGTCAGCGTTAAGATCCTCGACTGGGCTAAGCGTTCACAGAACGTAGATTTGTAATCGAGTAATAACAACGAAAGGCGGAGCTTAGGCTCCCGCCTTCGTTAAAACATACGAGTTGTGTTTTCAGCTTCACCATAGTGGAAGCTAGAAACACAACCTGATATTCTGAAACATTATATTGATAATAACCAAAAAGCATCATGGCAAACAAAAAGTTACATAGTTGGATCAAGAATATACGCATGGAATGGGGATTCGACAGCTTGGCTGCTATCAGCCGTACCGCTGCTTTCGGAACCATCGTCGCTCTCGGCAGCATGCTCAGCAGCTGCCACGACTTGATGCACGACGACCTCCCTCCTTGCGATATGGGAGTCGACTTGCAGTTCAAGTACGACTACAACGTCCAGCGCGCTGATATGTTCAACGATCATGTAGGCGGTGTCTGCGTGTTCGTCTTCGATGAGCAGGGCAACCTAGTGGCTCGCCAGGATGCAGCCAACGAGGGAAAATCCCAACCCCTCAAAGACCCTAACTATGCCATGCGCATAGACTTGCAACCTGGCAAATACCGCTTCGCCACCTTCGCCTTCCAGAAGAAATACGAAGAGGCGCTGTCACAGGCTGGAGCCAAATTCCACATCGAAGCTCCAGCAGCAGGAGAAAGCATCGAAAAACTCCGTGCCCGACTCGACAGAAATGCCGGAAAGGTAGAAAACCAGGCTCTTCCGCTCGATACCCTCTGGCAGGGATTGAGCAACGAAACCGTAGAGGTGAAGGATCTTCAGATTACCCACCATACCATCAGTCTCATCAGAGACACCAAGCAGCTCACCATCAGTCTGCATCAGCTGGACGAACCAGCCGACATCCACGCCGAAGACTTCAGTTATCAGATAACTGATGCCAATGGCTACATCAATTACGACAATTCTCTCCTCCCAGACGAGGAGTTGACATACACCCCATACAAGACCTGGACCACCGAGTTCACCACTCCGGAGGGTACCGTACAGGAGCGTACCGCTCACGCCGCCCTGATGTTCTCCCGCCTCGTGTTGCATCCAGCAACCGAGAACAACAAGAATGCGATACTGAGCATCTGGAACAAGAAGACGGGCGAAGAAGTGGTCCGCATCAATCTAGCCGATTTTCTGGCACAGGGCCGTGGAGCATTCGAAGCAATGAACTATTCGGCACAGGAGTTCCTGGACAGAGAATACGACTATAAGCTGGACTTTTTCCTGAAAGGCGACAAGTGGCAATACGTTAAGTTGGGCATCTCCATCCTCGATTGGAGCAAGCGCATACAGCGAGCCGACTTATAATCTGATTCCACTTTGTCGAAATTAAACTATTGATATTAGTAAAGTAAAAGACAAAGTTATCATGAGAAGATTTCATATCTATATAGGTTTCATAGTTTGGTTGTTGACTAGTTTATTTGCAGTTAGTTGTACCGACGAGTTGGAGGGTAACGGATACTCCTTCAACTCGTCTAGCAACCTGCACGTGCTGGTACCAACCGTGCTCAGTGCGAACGGCACCCGTACCGACGATGCTTCCGGCCTTCCTACCTATAATGCTACGGTAGATGAATGCCAGATCAACGACCTGACTCTCTATGCTTTCCCTACAGGAAATGAAGGCAAGCTCCTGGTAGAGACGCTCCCTGCCCCACTGGCTACAATGATGGTAGAGCAGCATGTAGCTAACTATCAGCTCAATATCGAGCCGGGCACTTACCATATCTATGTGGTTGCCAACATGAACAAGGTGTTGAGTGGTATCCAAACAGAAGATGAACTCCAAAAAATAGTACTCGATTACAGACCTACAAGTAAAACAGGTATGCCTGTATGCACCAATATCCCGATGATTTACGAACCTAAGGATGCCGCAGGCAATCTCGCTGAAACCGTGATTAAAGCTGCGGGTGATAAATATACAGAGGTAGCAGCTAACCTGAAGTTTACATGCGTAAAGGTTAAGCTGAATCTTATCTTCGATTCAAGTATCGCAGAATTCGGAGGCAAGACCTTTAGCATCAACAGTATTTCAGCCGATAAACTCTCTCCTTTTACCCATCTTTACTGGGGCGGTAAATTTGAGGCTCCAACTTGGACAAATAATGAAGAAAAAGAAGAATACAAGACTGGTATTCAAAAAACTCTGTATGACTCTCAGACATCTGAAACTCTCGTATACTATAACGATTGGTCTGACAACAGATCTGCGTCAGCAACAAATAACAATGATGATATTAAAGGAACAGGAACTGCGAAAGATGCTCCAGATAATGCTGCTGGCAAATGGCTTTTCCAGCAGACCTATTATCTCCCTGAGCGATATATCTCATCAGAATCCGACCGCTGTTATCTTACCATCAATGGTAAGGTAGGAGGTTCTGTAGACAACAATTATCGCATCGATTTGGGTCATAAGAAGGATGAAACCAGCGCCACAGAAGTACCCGTATTCCCTCGCGGTACCTTCTATGAGATTACCGGTGCTATCAAGACCCTCGGTAATATGGATCTGGATTGCAAGGTAAGTGTAAAGCCCTGGGAAATGGAGACTATTTCTGCCGACTTCAATCATACCACTTTGTGGGTAAGCAAGACGAAGGCGAGCGTAACATCTACCACGACAGACTCCATCGACTATAAGTCGAACGTAATGCTGACAGAGGCAGATTTCGGTTGCGATGAAAAGGTAACAACATCCAGTGGTGAGAAAGATGTGATTGTGTTGAGCAAGCTAGATGCAATAAAGAATCATAGAATCACATTCAAAATCAACGAGGACATTCTGTTCTCCGAATATAAAGGAAAATACAGGGGTACGGCAAAGGTTTGGATTAAGGCTGGTAACATCAAGAAGTATCTCGATGTAGCCTATGATGCCTCTCCTTATTTTGAGGTAAATCCACAGGAAGTAACCATCTATTGGGGTAGCGACAACAATACCAAAGTGGTACTGTTTAAGACCAACCTCGGCGGTTTGACTTTCACCGGTAACACCTCTTCCACCATAGGTAAGTCAACCATTCAGGCATCTTGCGATAAACCTGATACTCCAGAAGGAACCTTCCAAATTAAGGCAATCAGTGACCCTGTTACCACGACAGTACATTACCTCACTGTGCAGCCAAAGGAATCTGCAGAAGGCTTCAACTTTGTCAAGCAAATCAAGGTAACGGTAAAGCCTGCTGTAGGTAACTATCGTATCAACTTCCGTGCCATCAACGACCGCGCACATTATACAGGAGGTGAAAGTAATGGAACTGATAATTATAAGGGTACACCTGAAGAAAAAAAGGAAGAGACTTATAATGGAAATATAGGAAATACCAACTGGGCAGATGGATGGTTAGACCTTTCGGATGATAATGACAAGCAAATTTACATACCTCAAACAGACAGTCATCGTATCTATGTCTATACCCAGATTGGTGAAACAACTGGAGCTGTAGCCAGCTCTAAAGTTTGGAAATTTTCAGCTAACTGGCCTGGTGATCAAATGGTTGCGGATAATACGAATGTGGGGTGGTATTACAAGGACTTCAGCAAGGATTTCAAGTCGACATCTACAGAATCTGGTGTTACGGGAACAAGAACCATCAAGCCTGGTGAAACATTGATTATGTTCAGTAACAATACCAATACGAATTGGGGTTTTACGCTTCATCGTTGCCCTCACCACTTGGAGCCGGGTATTCCTCTCTTCGACTATGAGGATAAAGAGGGTTGGATAGTCTATGATCCTACATCAGATCCTACTTGGAACATATATGATGACATGCCAACTATTGAGGACATCAACTTTACCATTTACACCAAATTCCAGACTTATGGATGGTTTAATGTATATGGTGCCGCCAATGGCAAAAATGGTAATAACGATAATACAGAGCGCGAGTCTTTTACCATCTATGATACAGCGGGTAAAAGTTGGTCATGCGAGAATTTGAATAATGGTTGGTATAAGACTGTGATTACCCTCAAGGCTGTTAAGGGAGACCACGAGAAGGCCATCAGAATCAAAAAAGACAATGGAGAAAGCGTCCTGCTTTTCAATGGCAACAGCTATGAGAAGTATCATGACACAGGCTATTACGATGGCTCTTGGCACGCAGGCAAGCCATTCTGATGTGAAAATAAGATTAGAATCAGATTTGAACACTGTTATAAATCAGTTTAAGCAATGAAGAAGATCAAACATTTAATGATATGGATAGGATTGCTCCTCAGCCTTGTTTCCTGCAAGGATACGATGGAGGCTATCGGACTCGGCGG
>OGOX01000934.1_pt1 | contig 20070 bp, 18 predicted proteins | sample 1552761 | NCBI WGS metagenome assembly OGOX01 (sample SAMEA2580212, study PRJEB22360) | human gut metagenome | biome: human gut; feature: human-associated habitat; material: faeces | place: Denmark | collected 2008/2010
ATTTTTTCGTGATATCCATGGTTGCCAGATACAGCATTTTCAAAAGGCTGTCATCTGACGGAAAAACGGTCTTGCTTTTGGTCACTTTCCGAAGCTGACGGTTGAATCCTTCAATGGCATTTGTGGTATAAATCAAACGTCTTACAGCTTCTGGATACTTGAAATAAGTGGACAGTGTTGCCCAGTTATCATGCCAGGATTTATAGATTTTTGGGTACTTGGAATCCCATTTATCCTTGAACAATTCTAACTCATTTAAAGCTGTTTCTTCCGTTGGAGCTGCATATACAAGCTTCAGATCAGCCATCAGTTTTTTGATGTCTTTGTATGAAACAAACTTCGTTGAATTACGAATCTGATGGATGATACACTGCTGAATCTCTGTTTTTGGATAAACAGCCCCGATTGCCTGTGGAAATCCATTTAAACCATCAACGCATGCAATCAGGATATCCTCAACGCCTCTGTTTTTTAATCCATTCATGATAGAAAGCCAGAACTTTGCACTTTCGTTTTCTCCAACATACATTCCAAGAACATCTTTTTTCCCATTCATATCGATACCAAGGGCAATGTAAACCGCACGTTTTACAATACGTCCTTCACTGCGGACGTGATAGTGGATTGCATCCATAAATACTACAGCATACACTTCTTCCAAAGGGCGTTCCTGCCATTCTTTTACAATCGGCAGGATTTTGTCTGTGATCCGGCTGATTGTGCTGTCAGAAATATCAATATCGTATAATTCACGCATGTGGGATTCAATGTCTCCAGTTGTCATTCCCTTGGCATACATGGAAAGTATTTTTTCTTCCATGTCCTGAGTTACGGTATTCTGATATTTTTTAATCAGCTGTGGTTCATAATCACCGTTACGATCCCTTGGGATTGCCACATCCATATCTCCATAACTGGTGTGCATGGTTTTGCTGGAATGTCCATTTCTACTATTGTCTGTTTCTTTGTTTCGATAGTCATACTTGGAATATCCTAATTCTTCATCCAGTTCTTCATCCAATGCACCTTCCAAAATGACAGACATCATGTCACGCATGATGCTGTTAACATCGGTGCCATCTTTGATGCTGATATCATTATTTTTCAGATAGTCACGCATCATTTCTCTCATTGCTGCTTTTTGTGGGCTGTCTTTTCTTCTTGCCATAAAAATAACCTCCAAACTGAGTAATTTTATCTTACATCAGTTTGGAGGTTTACACAAACTTTGGCATCCATCTATTGCCTGCTTTGTTCCATTATCAGCATTTTAATCTGCTGAAACAAATCTGCCGGTATCATTGTAAATGACTTACTATCCATATAATAAATCATCTTATATGTTGTATCTAAGTCAATCATTTGTCCCTGCAAACCATATTGTGTTATCTGATACTGTACTCCCATTTTACCTTTAGCTAAAAAATAAAATCCGGCCATTCCTAATTGCCTATCAGCATAATACATGATATGGGTTGGAATTTCTCCTTTCCTTTTTAATGCCTCATAATCAAATAAATTTTCCAGCAGATATTCTTTTTGTTGATGTGTTAAAGCAAATAATGTCATGTCAATTCTTCTTTAACTCCATATTGTTTTCATTATTTCCGGATAGATTGCTTCTGCAATAGCAAGTCCTTTTCTTGTCATTTCAAAAATATGAAAATTACTGTCTTCATTTGCATAAAAATCACAATTTAAAATTACAGAGTTATCCTCAGGATTAAGCACTATTGAATACCAGCGATAATCATGGTTCAGCTGGTTTATTTTTTCTAATATTTCATAATTTACGTTTTGCACTTGCGCTAATCCGAATATTTTTATTGTTATTTCGTTAGAGTTATCATCAGCTGGAAAGAAAATAACAATCGTTAATGTTGTAGTGCTGGAAGATAAACTTTGTTTTATCTCATTATTCTATTAGAAATAGTACCTTAAAATTAAGACATGCTAATCGAAAGGAGTACGACCGTGGCTGATTTAGATTTTAAGGCTATTGGATTAAAGATAAAAGAACGCAGACAGGCATTAGGCATAACACAAGAACGTATTGCAAATATATTGGAGTGTAGTGTTGATTATTTTATCAGTGGCGAATATACCTACAAGATTGACAAGAACAGAGAAAAGACACTGGACGATAAGATTATGGATAAACTGAAATATTGTGATACCGATAAGAAAACGAAATTCTTGAAGATGATAGATCTGCTTTGAATTTTGAATAATGATTGCAATAATACGTTTTAAAAAATAATCGGATTTTATGTTTTATATATCGCAAGGCATGGACTATGTATTCGGAACATAGACCATGTCTTTTGTTGCTTTTAGAGAGTGTGATATTATAGAAATTTTAGAATAAATCCACGTTCTGTTGCAGATAATGTCTATAAGAAGACGTGCAATTTTAGTGCGGAATCTAAAATTGCAGAGTGCATCTGTATTGCGGAATGCATCTGCAGAATGGGGATTGTGCAAAAATGAACAGTACAGCAAAAAATCTGCGAAGAATATCGGGCAAAATAGCAGCATTTATAATTATTGTCATAATGGCATCCGTGACATGCGCCTGTGATATCGGGCATGGAGAACAGAGTGGCAGCGGAAGGCGCATAGTAAGAATCGGACATAATCAGGCAACTGACCATCCGATTAACATAGGGCTGGCAGAGTTTGAAAAATACGTTGAGGAGCGGCTTGGTGACAGATTTGACATAGAGATATTTCCAAATGAGCTTCTCGGCGCACAGACTGATATGGTGCAGCTTACGCAGACCGGGGCAATAGATTTCTGTGTTGCAAGTAATTCAATACTTGAGACATTTTCGGACAGGTACACACTTTTTAACCTTCCGTATCTGTTTGCTTCAACCGCAAGCTATCATGCTGCAATGGATGATGAGGATATAACGTCCGGTATATTTGCATCAACAAAAAAGGCGGGCTTTGAGGCGGTGACGTGGATTGATGCAGGAACGAGAAATTTTTATACGGTCAATAAAGAGATTAACAGCCCGTCAGACCTTAAAGGGCTTAAGATACGCGTCCAGCAGTCACCTACTAATGTTGAGATGATGAGGCTGCTTGGCGGCTCTGCTACACCAATGGGCTTTGGGGATGTATACACGGCGCTTCAGGCACATGTAATTGACGGAGCAGAGAATAATGAGCTTGCGCTGACTTCTAACGGACACGGAGATGTGTGCAAATACTATTCTTACGATAGGCATCAGATGATACCCGACATTCTGATTGGCAACTGTGAATTCCTTGAATCGCTTACGGAAGAGGAGCGAGCGGTATTTGATGAGGGATTTGAGCTGTTTAACAGAATTGAGAGAGAAGAATGGAACAATGCAGTTGAGGCATCGCGTGAGCGGGCGCAGAAGGAGCAGGGAGTAACATTTCTCTATCCGGATACGGAGCTGTTCAGACAGATATGTCTGCCGATGCATGAGAATTTCCTGAAAGAGCATGAAGAACTGCGTGATATCTATAATGTGATACAAATGCTCAATGAGGAGGTGGAATAATGGCGGTACAGTCACTTATCATAATACTTGCTGTCCTTCTTGTGCTTCTGGCGCTGGGAGTGCCGATTGCATATTCAATAGGAATCTCAGCTCTTGCGGCGATTCTTGCCACAATGGATATGAATGTGGCGGTCATAACTGCCGCACAGAGAACCTTTGTCGGAATGAGCAAGTTCAGTCTGACGGCAATACCTTTCTTTATACTTGCCGGTAACCTGATGAATCAGGGCGGAATAGCCAAAAGGCTTGTTGACTTTGTAATGGCGGTACTCGGCAAGCTTCCGGGCGCACTGCTGGTAACCAATGCAGCAGCCAATTCACTGTTCGGAGCAATATCAGGCTCAGCGTCAGCGGCATGTGCGGCGGTTGGCAGTATGGTCAGGGACGGTGAGGAGAAGCTTGGCTATGATCCGGCATTATGTGCTGCAACCAATGCAGCGTCTGCACCGTCAGGACTTCTTATTCCTCCGTCCAATGCGCTGATAACATACTCGCTGGCATCGGGCGGAACATCTGTTGCGGCATTGTTCCTCGGCGGATATGTTCCGGGAATAGTGTGGGCGTTGTGTTGTATTGCCGTCGGAATAATATTTGCGGTTAAAAAAGGCTACAGGGGTGTGCCGGGAAGCTTTGACTGGAAGAATCTCAGAATATGCACCGTCAGGGCAATTCCTGCGTTGTCACTCATAGTAGTCGTAATAGGAGGAATTGTCGCGGGGATATTCACGGCAACGGAAGGTTCGGCAATAGCAGTTGTATATGCACTTATTCTCGGAATATGCTACCGCAATATAACACCGGAAAAATTCTGGAGAATTGTAATTGAAAGCACGCGCATGAGTGGACTTGTTGTATTTCTTATCGGCGTGTCCAATGTACTCGGATGGGTAATGTCATTCCAGCAGATACCTCAGGCAGTATCGGCGGCACTTCTCGGAGTGACGCAAAGTCCGGTGCTTATACTTCTGATAATGAATCTCATACTGCTTGTAGCAGGAACATTTATGGATGTAACTCCGGCAATTCTGATATTCACACCTCTTTTTTTGCCGATTGCCAAGTCGTTTGGGATGAATTCCGTGCAGTTTGGGCTGATTCTTGTATATAATCTTTGTATAGGCAATATAACGCCGCCTGTTGGTAACACTCTTTTTGTCGCAATAAGGGTGGGCGGAAGTACACTTGCCAGGACACTGCCCTACATGCTGCTGTATTATGTGGCGATACTTCTCGGGCTTCTGCTTGTAACCTATATTCCGGCGCTTACAATGGCACTTCCGGCACTTGCCGGACTAATCTGAAAATAACAATCTGAAAATAATAGTGGGTATTCGTGGAGACAGTGCAAAATCCTTTTTGCACGTCTCCCTGTTTTCTGATACAATCAAGGCAGTAGATATAAAAAGGGGAGGGATAACCATGATAGCATGTCCGGATTGCGGCAGCGCACTGGAGTTTGACGTAGCGAAGCAGAAGCTCAAGTGTCCGTCATGCAGGCAGGAATATGGGGTTACATCGGTTAAGGATAACACAGAGAGTGCTGATACATTTAACGTATTCAGATGCTCACAGTGCGGCGGAGAAGTATACTCCAATGATAATACGATAGCGGGCTTCTGCAGCTATTGCGGTGCGCCGGCTGTAAGGCATTCGGGAACAGATAAGATTGAAGTACCGCATTACATAATACCATTTAAGGTTGATAAGGAAGGCTGTAAGAAGATATTTGAAGAATTTGTGGATAAGAACAATTATGTTCCGAATGACTACAGGCTTGAGGACGGTATTCACGAATTCAGGGGAATCTATGTGCCGTATCACGTATATGATGCCGAATTTGACGGAGCCTATCATATGAAGGGCAGGTCAGAGACTGTAAGCGGCAGCGGTGATAAGAAAAAATGCAACGTAAAGATATGGGATATTAATGCGGTTGTGTCCGGTAGCATAAATAAAATCACGCATGACGCATCAGATGTATTTGATGATGATCAGAGTGAGCTGATTAACGATAACTGTAAAGAGTTCAGAAAATTTGCACCGGGATACCTGTGCGGCTTTTATGCAGACTCAGCGGATGTGCCGGCGGAGGAGTATACGGAATTTGTGAAGGATACGGCATATGAGCGGGCGGAGAAGAGTGTCAGCGTTAAGATGCCGGGAAGTATTAAGACCAAATCACCCAATACAAGACCGGATGTTAAGGTCACCAATACCGGCGATGTTCTTAAGCCGGTGTGGTTTATGGCATATAGAAATAATAACCGTATGGCGTATTCGGTAATAAACGGAAAAACCGGTAAGATAAGCTGTGACCTGCCTGTGGATATCAAATGGTTTTTTGGGATATCACTGGCTGTATCGGCTGTGTTGTTTATCGTATTGAATCTGCTTCAGGGCTTTATACTTACGGCAAAAAGCTCAATCGTAATGGCAGCATTTATAAATCTTACTCTTTCAGTGCTGTATAATATGAATATAAGTAAAATGTATGACCATGAGATAAAGCACAGATATAAGGCGCGTCACACCGGAGGTGCGGTAACTCTTGCTAATAGCAGGCTTGCGGGAAGTCTTACGGCAATTGCGGTATTTGCTGTACTTTCAGTACTCGCCGTAGTTGCGGTACCGATGATAACAGACAGGCTGCAGCAGGCAAATGCGGCAGCGCAGGCAGGTATGACAGCAGTGGCGGCAGGAAGCGAGTACCGCGAGAGCGGTGTTTCCTTTAAGGTTGCAGTGTGTGCAATAACGGCATTTATACAGATTATTATGATTAGTGTCAGTGCTCCGAGGTATGCCGTACTTTTTAAAAATTCCACAAAATCGGTTCCTGTATCGGTGCTTTCACTGCTCGCAACAGCAGTCCTTATCGTGACGGCATTTATAAATCCTGTTGATGACATATGGTATTACATAGTGGTTCTCGGAACATATGCGGTTGATATATTTACGATATTCGGAATAATAAGGGATTATAATCTGTCCTGTACCAGACCGCTTCCGCAGTTTGAGCTTTATAAGGGAGGGCGTGAGCATGACAGGGATTAAAAAGAAAATAATATGCATGATTATTGCATTATCTGCTGTTATCGCGGGACTTGCCATAGGAAGCGGAATGCTGACATGCGGTACATTAACAGCCGCAGCAGCGCAGGACATCGAAGGTATTACGGAAAGTGTTACAGAAGATATTACGGAAGCAGATGGTCACAGAATCATATATTATGATAAGGCGCAGATAGTTGACGCTTCAGGCAAAGCAGATGTAATAGAGGCAATGAAGGCAATATCAGCCGATTCCAATGTTATATTCTATACAACTGACAGAAATGAAGCCGGTGAGACGGCAGATGTATGTGCCAATGTGTGTGCATCATATTTTGGCAGTAAAAAGACAGCTCCGGTTGTGATGTTTACGATAGATATGTATCACCGTGAGATATATATGTACTGTACGGGACCGGTGCGCAAGATAATCCGCAGCAGGGATGCACTTGCGATTACGGACAATATATATAAGCTTGCGTCCAAGGAGCAGTATGCACAGTGTGCGGTTCAGGCATTTAATCAGGCACAGCTCCGAATTAACGGATTATCGATAAAGCGTCCGATGCAGATTGCAACCAACGCGCTTCTGGCGGTAATGCTTGGTTTTCTTACGAATTATATTTTCCTTCTTGTGTCACGGAAGGCAAACGGAGCACATAAGGATACGGTCAGATCAGCATATGGTGATAACAACAGCATGACTATTGACATTCAGAAAAAATGCGTACGCCAGTATTCATACCGTTACAGCGAGAGCAGCTCAGATTCTTCAGGCGGATTTGGCGGCAGCGGTGGTGGCGGAGACAGCGGCGGAAGCTCAGGAGGCGGACACAGCTTCTGATAGTTGTGCCTTAACGCGGCGGCGTTAAGGCTGTCAATTGAGAAAAATCAATCACATACTGAATTGACAAATACCCCACAGGGGTATATATAATAATTGATTATATGTGCAGCAGGCATTACAGACATTATCAGAAGCATACAGAGCCTGCGGAATGGAGATTATTATGGTTAAGACAACATTGAAGATTGATGGTATGATGTGTGGAATGTGTGAATCACACATGAATGATCTGATTCGCAGCAATTTTAAGGTAAAGAAGGTTAATTCATCCGCAAAAGACGGAGAGTGCGTTATCATAAGTGAGGAAGAGATTGATATTCCATGGGCCAAGAAGGAGATAAAAGGCATCGGATATGAACTTGTCTCATATACAACAGAGCCTTATGAGAAGAAGGGGCTGTTTGGCTGGGGACGTAAGTAACAGCGCAATATCATATACATATAAGGAGTAGTATGGGGAAGAAAGATTACGGGAATATACTGACAACAGTTATATTCAGTATATTTATTCTGGCAGGCTTATGGACATGGGAGAACAGAGGCTTTTTGTTTGGGTATTTTCCGCATACGTCACATTATGAGCTGACGGAGGGTTATTATGACCATAGTGTCCGAGGAAGCGAAGAGGCCGCGGTAATCGTTAAAAAGCCTGATGGCACAGGGAATTGCAGGGGATATGTTGCTGCCGGAATAGGTGAGCGTATTGGAGATACACTGATTGTTGCTTACAGTGCAGATACAAGACCACATGTGGCACGTATAAAGCCTGTGATATCGCCGTCGTGGCTAATTGCTGCAATAGCAGTTATTATAGGTAATATAACAGCAGTTTACAAAAAATACCGCGAATAAATAACAGGTAGCAGGAGAAAGAATTGGTCAGGGCTCAGGCATACAGGATTCTTGGTGTAGACAGGAATGCAGACAGAACAGAGATAAAAAAGAGATACAGACAGCTTATGCATATGGCACACCCGGATTCCAATGCCGCAAAAGCAACAGGAGGTTATCCGTATACTGCTCAGGAGATTAATGAGGCATACGAAGTCATTTGCAGATATGTGACACCGGAAGATAATTCACATAACCGTCAGGAACGTGCCGGCAGACATTCCGGTGATGGGAGCAGTAAGGCTCTGGCGTGGGATGCACCGGAGAATCCCAATGCATATGCCGCACGTAATGTATACCACAGTGTAGAGGATGTGGACGGCAACAGGCTTGGAGATATAGTTATAGCAAGTGGCAGATACATATGGAAACCTGAGGAGGATTTCAGTCTTTTTCTTAAAAGCATGCTGGAATGCAGTGCTGCGATTCTTGATGACATACAGGCAGACGCTGATATGGAAGCGAAGCTTAAGTTTCAGGCAGAACTGGCATATCTGCTTGCACAGCAGTTTATCGATGCCGGAGGGACGCTCCCGCTGATTGTCGGAGAACCGGCAGCACATGACGATGCGGATATATATCATATGTTGTGCATGCTTGAGAAGATACCGGCAAGGCGCGTGAGGCTCAATATAGTTCCCGGAGCGCTGCTGTATCCTGAAAAGATATCCGGTCACAGGCTGTATCTGAAAAATGAAAAAGGCCAGAGTGCAGGCTACATGTCATTTAAAGATGACAGAATGTATTACATTATAATTCCGATGCTCGAACACAGACGCGCGCAGGTAAAGATTCAGGTAAAAAAGACAGATGCAGTGTATACAGAACTTGATTTCTGGGTTAAGATAGTGCATGGACGTGAAGGAACATTTGCAGAGAATCTAAGCCTGCAGATAGAAGACCTGCTTAACAGATACAGGAACAGATATAAGAAAGGATATTAGCGATGAATTGGGGAATACTTGCAACAGGAACAATTGCACGGAAGTTTGCCGATACCGTGAATCGTATGGGAGGAGAGGAGAAGCTCGTGGCAGTTGCCTCAAGAAGTGAAGAGAAAGCGGCGGCATTTGCCAATGAGTTCGGAATACCGGGATATTATGGTTCGTACGAAGCCATGCTTAAGGATGCGGGAGTTGATGCAGTGTATATTGCAACACCCAACAGTATGCATTATGAGAACTGTGTGATGTGTCTTGATGCAGGAAAGAATGTGTTATGTGAGAAGCCATTTACGATAGAGGCATCGCAGGCTGAGAAGCTGTATGATTACGCTGCACAGAAGGGACTGTTTATAATGGAAGCCTTCTGGATAAGATTTCTGCCGCTCTACCGGGAATTAACCGGTTTAATCGAAAATGGTGTAATAGGTGATGTGCGTCATGCAAGATGTGAGTATGGCTTTATTGCGACAGGAGCAAGACGTGAGCGTAAGTTCAAGGCAGAGCTTGGCGGAGGAGCACTTTTGGATATAGGCATATATAATCTCGGATTTCTTCATATGATTATGAATGCGGCACCGGAGAGCTTTGATACCTGTGTTCATATGAATGAGTATGGCACAGATGATTACAGTGTATTGCAGCTGGTATATCCGGGAGGACGAACAGCACAATGTATACAGACAATCGGAATGAAGATTGACAGGCATGCTGCAATATTCGGGACAAAGGGAAGCATATATATAGATGACTTCCAGCATGCAGTATCAATGACTGTAAAGCCGGATAATGATGAAGAATACACGGTTGAGAGCCCTGTGGATATTAATGGATTTGAGTATGAGATACGCGAAGTGTCATCATGTGTGAAGCATCATATGCAGTCAAGCAGGATATATACGCCAAAGGACAGCATTACGGTGTTAAAGCTGATAAATGACATAATGACAGAATGGCAGAAGGATGACGTTCACATAGAGATAAGTAAGTGATATAAGGAGACCACCGAATGAATTACAAAGGTTATGAATTACCACTTGACAGCGAGCATGTGCTTCTTGATGCGTCACTCACAGATACAGAGGTGCAGGCAGGCAGCTACATTTACAATAATATACAAAGCATGCTCAGACCCACGCCCACAGAGGATGCAATTAACTCAAAAAAGATGGCGGATAAGAAGCTGACAGTGTACATAATGCCCGGCGTATACTGGATTGATGACCCTGAGGCAGACGACACTATGCAGCCGTGGGGCGGCTATGACGTACCTTACGGAATAGCGGTTACAGCGCACAGCCTTGAATTTGCCGGGCTTACAGACGATGCAGAGGATGTTGTGATTGCAGGCAACAGAGGACAGTCGCACGGAGCCAACGGCAACTACACAATGTTTCATTTTGAGTGTGAATCATTGACTATAAAGAATCTGACGATAGGTAATTATTGCAGTACAGACCTCGAATATAAGCGTGATGCATCCAGAAATCACAGAAGGCGCACAGATGCGATAACACAGGCACAGCTTGCAATAATGCAGGGCGACAGAATGTTCGCCGATAACTGCCGCTTTATCGGCAGGCTTAACTTAAGACCTGTTGAGGGTGCCGACAGAGCCTTGTACCATAACTGCCATTTTGAATCAACTAATGATGCAATAACAAGCAATGCTGTTTTTGTCGGCTGTGATTTTGACTTTTACGGAAGCAGACCGCTTTTTTCAGCGACCCGGACAGGTGCCGTTTTCCTTGACTGCGATTTTAACTGCCTTGAGGCAGACCCTCGGGTTGAAGGAATGCAGTATTTTACAAAGGATGGCGGACAGGTGGCGGCTGTTGGGTGCAGATATCACAGCAATTTTGACGTTCCGTTCGGAATCGGCTGGACAAGATACCCTGACCCGCAGCTCAGATGTTACCAGTGCGATAATACGCATAACAAAGAGAGTGTTGTGATTGGCGGACTACGGTCAAAGACAACCGTTGATATGTCAGGACTGCCGCTTCTTAAGGCATACAGGCTTGATGATTACGGATGCTATAATACCTACAACCTGCTAAGAGGCAGTGATGGCTGGGATCCGTTGAATGTTGGCGTACAGTCCGGCGCATGTTCGGCTGATAATATTCCGGTGCAGCTTATACTGTCGTCAGATGCGGAGTGTATACAGGCAGATGCTGACAGCGTGCAGAACAGTGGCCTGTCCGCAGGAACAGCTTCCGGGGCGGCTGCATCATCCAAGGCGGTTGTATCATCCAGGGCACTGTGCTTCTGGGGCGGCATCGGTGATGCCGGCAATATAACATTCTATGTCGATGATATTTATAAGGACTTTGTCAATGTAAATGACAATAATGACGGAAGCTGCACTGTTACCGGAAGACCGGAAGCGTTTTGCAATATCGATAAAGAATACGTGGATGTTGTAATAGAGGCTGTGACGGCAATCGGACTGCACGGAGCATATAAGCTCAGAATAGCTGCTCCTGTAACGGAAGCACCGCAATTCACTAAATACCCGGAGTTGTCGATCTGCAATGGTAATGCAGAGCTTAGCTATGAGCTTGAACTTAACGGTCATACGGACAGGTCGGTTGTCTCATGGTACCGCTGTGACGGCAGCAGGGGTGAGGGTGCAAGATTGGCTGCAATTACAAGAAACAGCCCTAAACTGTCATATAAGATAACGGCAGCAGATGTCGGCAGTTATATAGGAGCCTCTGTCATTCCGAGATGCACATCAAGCTGTGACGGTGCAAAAGTTGTTGCGGTTACAGACAGAAGAATTGCAGATACGGATACTGATGGCTATGACATTTGCACAGATTTTTCAGATATTCCTCTCAATATGGGGAAAAATATAGCCGAAGGCATGTGGTCTGTGGATTATTACCGTCCGACAGATACCTGCAGCTTCGGAAGCTGGCACGGTGAAGAGTGTACAGAGCCGTGGCATTACGGCATAACAGGTGACGGCTGCACGCATCCCGGATTGTATCAGGGAACGCAGGGCGCAAGAATTATGTATACACCGACCTACAGACAGAATGACCGGGTTAAGATATATAGAGGCATGAGCCTGCACCTTACGGCAGAGCCTGCCAAGACGTCATGTCAGGGCTTTGGAAGCGCATATCAGTATATGGATGTATGCATTAAGTTTGATACGGAGAATCTTACCGGATACGGCTTAAGAATTTACAGGAGTCCAAAGGCATCCAACGCGTGTGTATTTGTACTTGTGCAATATGAAGAGGGAACAACGACATTTATATCTGACAAAGTAATATCCGGCTGCTTTGTGTCAGAGTGTATCATAGATGTGAAATACATGGATGGAAGTCTTACGGCTGATGTCAGGACTACGGCAGAGCAGCATGCATTACAGGAAGTCCATCTTAAGGCAGATGTTCCTGATAATCTGCATGGTGGAATTGCAGTCCAGCACACCGGAACCACGGGAACCGGCGGCTGGCAGAACACCACGACCCTTACAGGCTTAAAAGTTTCTTATAAGTAAGATCTATCATAAATGCTCCGAGCGGTGCTGTTATTAATATTGCAAGCACCGCTACAGTGAGCACTATGCTTCCGCATGAAAGTCCCATTGCAAGAGGAACACTTCCGATTGCAGCCTGGACAGTGGCTTTTGGAGTATATGCAAGCATACAGAATAATCTTTCTTTCATATTAAGATTCGTACCGGGCAGGCAGACAAATACGCCTGCAATCCTGAATATCAGCACACCGAATATAAGAATGACTGCACCGGCTCCGGCAGACAGCGCATATCCGATATCGACAGAAGCGCCTACGAGCACGAACAGGACAACCTCGGCCCCAACCCACAGTCTGTTAAACTTCCCCGACAGGCGTACCGCAGTTTCATTGCGGTATCTTGAAAGAGCAATTCCCATGAACATAACAGCTATCAGTGCCGAGAATGTAATCGGAGTACTCAGGGCATTTTCGGCAGACACAAGAATAAATGATATACTGAGCACTATAATAACCTTGATAGTGTCGCGTACATGAACTTTCTCGAAGTATACGGCAAGAAGCCATCCTGACGCAATTCCGAGAGCTATTCCCAACACTACGGATACGGGGATATTAATAAAGCTCATTGCAGAGACGCGGTCTCCCTTTGCAAGCCCTGTAAATGTACTGAAAAGAACTATTACATACACATCATCCACTGAAGCACCTGCAAGAATAAGCTGCGGGATGCTTTTTTTAGTTCCGTAGCCTTCATCAATAAGCTTAATCATCTTAGGGACAACGACGGCAGGAGATACTGCCGCAACAACAGCACCCATAATGGCGGCCTCGAGCAGGCTTATTCCAAGAATACGGGGAGCCAGAAGAAGCATTCCCGCAAGCTCGAAGGTTGCCGGTACAAAGCACATAAGAATGGCAGGTCTTCCGACACGCTTAAGGTCATTAATGTCAAGCGTAAGTCCGGCTCTTGTAAGAATTATTATAAGGGCAATCTTACGCAGGTCAGCGGAAATGTTAAGAATTGACGGGTCTATCAGGTCAAGCACATACGGACCTAATATAATTCCCGTGATAATCATGCCGAGAAGACCCGGCAGCTTCAGACGGCGGCATATATATCCCGATGCCATGCCGATAAGCATAATGAGTGCGATACTAAGTAACATGTCAGTGATTCCTCCTAAAGCAGATTGAATGACAGTACAATTATGAGAATCACATCAGCCATTATTCCAATAATCGAAGGAATAATAGCACCTTTGCCTGTTTTGTATTTTGTTTCATAGTCCATAACCGTTCCTCCCATGATGACGATGATAGCATGTCTTACAGGTCATGAAAATGGGTAATAAGGATTATTAAATTGCTTTCCTGCATGTGTTATTATTAAATCAATGGTGCTATGAACAATAATTATTACCTGAACACAATTACAGATGGAGGATTTTCTATGGCAATGAACTGGAATATGCTTATGTCAGATGCACGATATCATGAAGATAGTGCGGATGCCGCAGAATGCGGTGAAGTTACATATGAGAATGATTATGACACGATAATAAGCAGCACGCTTTTCAGAAGACTTCAGGATAAAGCCCAGGTGTTTCCGCTTGAGGAAGATGATTATGTAAGAACACGACTGACGCATTCACTGGAAGTTTCGGCCATAGGAAAGAAGCTCGGAGAGTATGTATTCAGAAAGTTACGTGATGCCGGTGCGGATGAGTGGTTTGATACGCATTCGGAAAAAGATTTTTCTGATGTGCTTCTGTGTGCAGGGCTTGTTCATGATATAGGCAATCCGCCATTCGGACATTTTGGCGAATATGCAATAAGGGAATGGTTTCAGAATAATATAAGCAGCCTTAAGCTCAAAGGTGTAAGCATAGACAGAATACTTACAGACGAACAGCTCGGAGACCTGTACCATTTTGAAGGCAATGCGCAATCACTGAGAATATTGTCTGCAACGCCATATCTGGGAACACTTGCAGGGTTCAACCTGTCATATGCGGTGCTTGCGGCAATAATCAAATATCCGGTCTCGTCTGTTGCAGTCGCATCGTCATCAAAATATCGTAAATTCGGCTATAATACTGCTGAAAAGGCGCTTTTTGACGACATATCGTCAAAGACGGGAATGAATGGCAGCAGGCATCCTCTCTCATATCTTCTTGAGGCAGCAGATGACATAGCGTACAGAACATCCGACATAGAAGACGCAATGGTCAAGAAAGTTATCAGCTATTCCCAGATAGAAGCATCGCTGGAAGTGTATGCAGAAGCCGATGGATATGACGACATGTATAAGAATATAGGCATACTTAAGGAACTGTGTGCAAAAGAGATAGGAAGCGGGCACAGAAATCCTGAACTGACGGCACTTCAGATGTGGAATAAGCGTATGAAGAGGTTAATGATAGAAGAGGCCTCGGATTCATTTGTAAAGAATTATGATGCAATAATAAACGGAGCATTTGAAGGCGGGCTTTTTGAAAATACATCATCAGGCCACATAATCGGAGCAATATCACAGCTTAGCGAGCAGATGATATATACAAGTCCCGTTAAGATTAAGACAGAGCTGTTCGGAAGAAGAGTAATAGAATCACTGCTTGGACAGTTTATGCCGGCAGCAGTGCGTTTTGACACAGACGATAAAATGACATTTATCGACTGCCGGACGATTGATATAATATCGGGATTCTACAAATCAATGTACAAAGCCCAGTCAGATGGCAGGGACGAAAGTGAGAAGCTTTATCTCAGGATACTTATGGTAACTGACTACATAAGCGGCATGACGGACAGCTATGCGAAGCGGCTTTACAATGGGTTGTTTGTATAAAAACAGACGCAATATTTGGTAAAAATACCACTTGAAATATCTATATATTGTGGTTATACTATAAGGGCTACATGCATTTAATGATTAAAGGTTAGTCAGTAATGCACGCGGGCGGGGACATTATATTGAACCGGATTTATCGTACAGAGAAAGGGAGAAGCAGGAATGAAGATAATAAAGCGCAACGGCTCGGAAGAAGAATTTGATATTGATAAGATTATAATGGCAATCAGGAAAGCCAATGATGCAGGAATAAGAAAAGAGCTGACGGAAGAGCAGATTGATGATATTGCGGACTATATAGAGTACAAGTGCGAGAAGATGAACAGGACATTATCTGTGGAGGAGATTCAGGATCTTGTAGAAAACCAGATAATGGCCAAGGGCGCATTTGAGATTGCCAAGGGATATGTAAGATACCGTTATACGCGTTCGCTTGTGCGTAAGTCCAACACGACAGATGACAGAATCCTTTCACTTATAGAATGTAATAATGAGGAAGTCCTTCAGGAGAATTCCAATAAGGATCCTGTTGTAAACAGTGTACAGCGTGACTATATGGCAGGAGAGGTAAGTAAGGATCTTTCAAGGCGAATACTGCTGCCGCCGGATATCGTTGAAGCAGACAGGCAGGGCATAATACATTTCCATGATTCGGATTATTTTGCACAGCATATGCATAACTGTGACCTCGTTAATCTTGAAGATATGCTCGAGAACGGAACTATCATAAGCGGAACATATATCGAAAAGCCGCACAGCTTCTCAACAGCATGCAATATTGCCACGCAGATAATAGCACAGGTTGCAAGCAACCAGTACGGCGGACAGAGTATAAGCCTTGCACATCTTGCGCCGTTTGTACAGGTGTCGAGAGATAAGATTAAGAAAGAGGTGCTTGACGAAGTTAAGATGCTTGGAAGCAATGCGGGAGAGGAAGTGCTTAACGAGATAGTTGAGAAGAGACTCCGCAAGGAAGTAGAGAAGGGCATCCAGACAATACAGTATCAGGTAATCACCCTTATGACAACTAACGGACAGGCACCTTTCCTGACTATATTTATGTATCTTAATGAAGCAAAGAATGAGAGCGAGAAGAAGGACCTTGCACTCATAACTGAGGAGATGCTAAGACAGAGAATAAAGGGTGTCAAGAACGAAAAGGGTGTATGGATAACACCGGCATTTCCTAAGCTTATATATGTTCTTGAAGAGGACAACATCCGTGAAGGAGAGCCATACTATTATCTTACGGAGCTAGCTGCGAGATGCACGGCCAAGAGAATGGTACCTGACTATATATCTGAAAAGAAGATGAAAGAACTTAAGGAAGGCAACTGCTTCCCTGTTATGGGTTGCCGCAGTGCGCTCGCACCTTGGAAGGATGAGAATGGCAATTACAAGTTCTACGGAAGATTCAATCAGGGTGTTGTTACAATTAATCTTGTAGATGTGGCACTTTCATCAGGCAGGAACTATGACAGATTCTGGGAGATATTTGACGAGAGGCTTCAGCTCTGCTACAGGGCACTCATGTGCAGACATGAGAGACTTAAGGGAACACTGTCGGATGCAGCACCTATCCTCTGGCAGCACGGAGCACTTGCAAGACTTAAGAAGGGTGAGAAGATAGACAGGCTCCTGTATGGCGGATATTCTTCAATATCACTCGGTTATGCGGGACTGTGCGAATGTGTTCGCTATATGACCGGCAAGTCACATACTGACCCGGAGGCAACACCGTTTGCACTTGAAGTCATGAAGCACATGAATGAAGCGTGTGACAGATGGACCAAGGAGACCGACATCGCATTCAGCATCTACGGTTCTCCGATTGAGAGCACTACATATAAGTTTGCAAAGTGCCTCCAGAAGAGATTTGGCATTATTGAGGGCGTTACCGATAAGGGATATATAACTAACAGCTACCATGTTAATGTTACAGAGAAGATAGATGCATTTGCAAAGCTTAAGTTTGAATCACAGTTCCAGGCACTGTCAACCGGCGGCGCTGTAAGCTATGTGGAAGTTCCTAATCTTCAGAACAATATAAATGCAGTCATAACGGTTCTTCAGTTCATATATGACAACATCATGTATGCCGAGCTTAACACCAAGAGCGATTACTGCCAGAAGTGCGGCTTTGACGGAGAGATACAGATAGTTGAGGATGGCGGAAAGCTTGTATGGGAATGCCCTAACTGCCATAACAGGGACCAGAATACGCTTAATGTCGCAAGAAGAACATGCGGCTATATCGGCACGCAGTTCTGGAATCAGGGAAGAACACAGGAGATAAGAGAGCGTGTTCTGCATTTGTAATATTGGCTTTAAAATAGCTCCGGATATGTTATAATCTAAGTAGGATAATTCGTGGAAAGTTCGGTTTTATGCATGTAAAGTGCAGAAATGGAGACAGATATGGAACATGAAGACAGACAGGTGATTATAGCAGTAGGACGCGAATACGGAAGCGGCGGACATGAGATTGCAAAGATGATTGCTGAGAGAATGAATCTTCCATTTTATGACAGGAATCTTCTTAGTGAAGTTGCCCGTGAAAAAGGTATTGACGTTTCGGCAATTGAGAAGTATGATGAATCTCCGAGACATGCATTTGTATCGCAGACAGTTCGCGGTTACAGCAATGCTCCCGAAGACGGTCTTGCCAATATGGAGTTTGACTACATACGTGCAATGGCATCAAGAGGAGATTCGTTTGTAATAGTAGGGCGCTGTGCAGATGCTATACTCGCGGGGAATAAGGGACTTATAACTATATTTGTGACGGCGGATGATGACAGGAAGATTGAGCGGATCAGCAGAATCTTGAATGTATCGGAGGCTGAAGCTGCAAGAATGATAAGGGCTAAGAACAAAAAGCGCAAGTCATATCATAATTATTACAGTGATGGCAAGTGGGGCGATTCGAGGTATTACGATCTGCTCATCAACAGCAGCAGACTTGGGCTTGAGAAGACTGCGGATGTCATAGAGGCTTACATAAAGGCAAGAACAGGGCAGTCTTGATATCAATATCACAATCATGAGGTAATAACAATGGTCAGGGATATGACAAAAGGCTCGCCGATGAAGCTTATTCTCGGTTTTTCCATTCCGCTTTTGTTCGGAATGCTTTTTCAGCAGTTCTACAATCTTGTAGATACAATGATAGTAGGTAAGACGCTTGGCGTAGAGGCACTTGCCGGTGTAGGAGCCACAGGCTCAATTAACTTTATGATAATCGGCTTCTGCATGGGCGTATGCGGTGGATTTGCAATACCTATAGCCCAGCAGTTCGGAGCAGGCAGGTATTCGGAACTTAGAAAATATGTCTATAACAGCTATATTCTGAGCATTGTATTTTCGATAGTACTTACTATACTTTCGGTTGTGTTCACACAGTCAATTCTCAGACTTATGAAGACTCCGGACAATATTTTCTGGCATTCATATAATTACATAGTAATAATATTTGCCGGAATACCTACAGTATTTTTGTATAATATCGTATCAAGTATAATAAGAGCGCTCGGAGACAGTAAGACTCCCGTAATATTCCTGGTGCTTTCGGCGGTTATGAATATATTCCTTGATATATGGTTCATAACAGGCCTTAAGATGGGAGTTGCAGGAGCTGCGTGGGCGACAGATATATCACAGTTTGTGTCAGGTCTTCTGTGTCTCATTTACATGAATAAGAAGTATGACGTGCTTAAGTTCCAAAAGGGTGAGAAACAGATTCACAGACAGCATGCGATTAATCTCATTGTAAATGGTGTCCCGATGGGGCTTCAGTATTCGATAACAGCGATAGGAAGCGTAATCTTACAGACATCGGTCAATACACTCGGTTCTGTAAGTGTTGCTGCGATGACGGCAGGAAGTAAGCTTCAGATGTTCTTCGCGTGCCCGTTCGATGCACTTGGTTCAACAATGGCAACATACGGCGGCCAGAATGCAGGAGCCAAGGAGGTCGACAGAATAGGTGCAGGAATACGTGCAGCCGTGATAGTGGGTTCAGTATACAGTATTGCGGCACTTGTGGTACAGTATCTGTTCGGAAGCTACATAGCACTGCTGTTTGTTGATGCATCGGAGACGCAGGTAATAGCGATGACACATACATTTCTTATCGTCAATGCGCTGTTCTTCATACCGCTTGCACTCGTTAATATCATACGTTTCTGTATACAGGGAATGGGCTTTGCGGGCTTTGCTGTTCTTGCCGGTGTGTTTGAGATGGTTGCAAGAACTGTCGTTGCATTCACGCTTGTTCCGGTATTCCGGTTCAACGGAGCATGCATGGCTAATCCGTGTGCGTGGGTGGCAGCAGATATATTCCTGATTCCTGCATTTATATATTGCAGCAGAAGGCTTAAGAAGAGATTCGGGATTGGTTGACAATTGCGATTATATAGTGATATCATATTAATGATATCTGCAGATATAGTT
>OGOX01000939.1_pt1 | contig 19988 bp, 18 predicted proteins | sample 1552761 | NCBI WGS metagenome assembly OGOX01 (sample SAMEA2580212, study PRJEB22360) | human gut metagenome | biome: human gut; feature: human-associated habitat; material: faeces | place: Denmark | collected 2008/2010
TACAATCTGACGAAAAATCTGACTGCGCAATCGCACGACAATAATTATGCGGTATAGCCTTAAACAAAACTTACTCAGAGGACATCAAATAAAAAAAGAAGTGCATCGCCATTTGTGGTTTTGCTTTTTCGGCATTTCTTCTCATCTGTATGATCATAAACTTATTTAAAGGACATATCGTAGCCACTGTATGTAGTCTTGTAGCGTGTTTCTTCTTTTTCGCTCTGTCTTTATTAACTTATAAAAAAGGCAAAGACAGCAACCCGTAAATCAATCCCTTGCAAATCATCCGACATCAGATTTTACACAAAATCTTATACGCTCTAAGGCTGTTCTAAGCTAACCGCACTATAATATCAATATCATAAAGGACGGTGATATTATGAAGCTACTGTTTGCAGAAGATGAGGTCAGTATGGCTGAGGCTGTGACCGACATTCTGACCTATCATAATTATACGGTAGACACGGTTTATGACGGTGCCGACGCTCTTGATTACGCAAGAGCCGAACAGTATGACGGGATAATTCTTGATATAATGATGCCGAAAAAGAGCGGCTTAGAGGTACTTAAAACACTAAGGAGCGAGGGAAACACCACTCCCATTCTCCTGCTTACCGCAAAGGCTGAGGTCGAGGACAGGATAGCAGGGCTTGATATGGGTGCAGACGATTACCTTCCGAAGCCGTTTGTAATGGGCGAGCTTCTTTCCCGTGTCAGAGCAATGCTCCGCAGGAAAGACAGGTTTACGCCCGATATAATGACATTCGGCAATGTGTCGCTCAATCTCAGCAGCTGTGAGCTTAAAGGACCGTTGCAGTCTATTGTCCTGCCCAAGATAGAATACAAGCTGATGGAGCTTCTTATGCTCAACAAGGGCATCTATCTTTCCACTGAGGATATTCTCGTAAAGGTCTGGGGCTATGAGAGCGATGCAGAGAGCGGCGCAGTATGGGTATATATATCCTATGTAAGAAAACGTCTTGCCGCTATCGGTGCTGATATTGAGATCCGAGCCAAGCGCAGTGTTGGCTATACTCTTGCAAAGATCGGGGATGCTGACTGATGGTAAAACAGCTTCAAAAAAAGTTTATCATATCCGCTATGCTGGCGGTAACAATTCTGCTTGTCGTGCTTATCGGCGGAATAAACGTTTTCAATTATCTCACCACCAGTGGCGATAACGACAGGCTTATGGAGATGCTCTGCTACAGCTTTGAAACCTCAACAAAGTGGAACGCAGATACAACCGACAATACTCAGCCCCCGCAGAGCATAAACGGCACTCAGCAAAATACAACCGACGCATCCGGCAATCAGAATAATCCCGATTTTCCGCCGCAAGACAATGGGACTAAACCGCCCGACGATAAAAAGAACAACGGCTTTGGCAGACACGATAAAAACGCAGTGGATTCTGCACGCTATGCCGCAGTTGCGATCGACAAAAACGGAAATATCATAAGGACGGATGTAACTCATATATCCTCGCTTACCGAGGAAGAAGCGACCGCTATTACCGAAGCACTTAAAAATACCGCTGCGGGAACAGGCACATACAGCGGCTTTCAGTACAGGATAAGCGAAACTAAGCGTGCAGAAGGAAAGGTTATCATCCTGCTTGACAACGGTATGCAGATAAGCTCCTTCTTTACCGTACTGTTTATATCGGTCGGTGCAGGAATATTCGGCTGGCTTATGATGCTGCTGCTCGTAATTCTTCTTTCCCGCAAAACTATCGCCCCTGTTGCACGAAGCATTGAAAAGCAAAAGCAGTTTGTCACAAACGCAGGTCACGAAATAAAGACGCCGCTTGCCATTATCCTTGCCAATACAGATGCAATGGAGCTTCACAACGGCGAAAACAAATGGAGCAGAAATATCCGTGCGCAGACGCTCAGACTCAGCGGACTTATGCAGAATCTGCTGATGCTTGCCAAAATGGATGAAAGCTCAACAAAGCTCCCGATGTGCGAATTCGATATAAGCACTGCGGCGGAAGATACCGTCGGCGCATTTATAGAGCCTGCCGCCCTCAAAGGCATAATGATTGAACAGGACATCAAAAAAGGCATAAGGCTCAGCGGCAACCGTGACAGTATAGTACAGCTTATGACGGTACTGCTTGACAATGCGGTCAAATATACCGAAAGCGGAGGTGTCATAAGGGCTGAGCTTTACGGCAGCGAAAAGAACATAACTCTCAGCATCTCCAACACCTGCGAGCCTATTGACCACCCCGAAAAGCTGTTCGACCGCTTTTACCGGGGCGACAGCGCAAGAACGCAGAAAAACGGCGGCTACGGCATAGGCTTATCGGTAGCTCAGGCAATAGCCGAACTCCACAAAGGCTCGATAACCGCTGAAAATGTATCTGCCTCCGCTACAGAATCCCACACCGACATCACAGATAAACAAAACACCAATATGCTTATGTTCACTATTAAAATATAAAACAACGGTTTGCAGGCGGCTGAATCAAGTCAGCCATCTGCAAACCGTTTTATCTTTAAAGTGTCCGATGTGTCCCTTACAGCAATCGGCCCCATCCTGAAGATGTATCCGTAAGTTCCTTTTCTAAGTCCACACTAAAATTCTTTTGCTGTATTATTTTTCTCTCATCAATAATTAACACTCAAATCTGCGTAAGTTATGCTGATCGATTTAATGAGATCATCTTCGGTAAACCTCACGCCAATACTATGATCATTAAGCCTACCGCCGGTTTTATTTTCGCCATTTACTATGCCATAGTAATAATAATGCTCATTACCAACTCCGGAGAGCGGTTCGCCATATCTTTTAACCACTTCTTGCTTTGTGGTTTCAGACGGAACTAATCCATCAATCGAACAATCGCTTTCATATATTGTTAAATTATAGATGATACTTTCTTCAGGTTTATTTTTGTTGTAGTTTTCCAAAGCGGCTATATACATTTCATTTCCGTTGTAATACATTGTTGCCAAGAACTGATTATCCCGAAGGTAAACGTCCTTCTCGTCATATAATTTGTAGCTCCAACCCTCTGGTATTTCGCCGAGTTTAACGGGAATTTCAATCGTTTGTCCTTTAATGACAATACTTTTTCTAACTCTATCAATGTCAAATCCGGTTTCATTTACGCTATTCGACACACCGACCGAGGTTATATTGCGGTCCGTTGGAGATGGTGTTTCACCGTTAGAACATCCCGTGAAACTACATAGCAAAGTTATCGTTGCCAACAGCGCAACCGCCCTTTTACCTTCCCTGTCAAACCCTCGCTTGATTTTGCTGAATATAATAAACACCATTTCAGTTGTTTTGATTTTTAACCTGTAATAAACTATTTAAAATTAATAGCATTTTAGCTTACGACAAGTTAATCAACACGCTTCAAGATACCAAAGCTGGTTATTACCGCCCCCATATTCATACTGAGCTATGTTGCCGCCATTGGCCGTGCTCCAGTTATACACATCTAAGCACGAATAGCAACTTGTGATCTTTGTCTTGATAGCATACGCATCGCCTATTTTGACAATCTGGAATTTCTGATTATCTCCGCCGCTATGCTTCCACTGTACTATATTAGTGCCGTTGGAAGTGCCTTCGGCATATACGTCAATACCGCTGTTGTAATTCGAGCAAGCTGTGAGGATAGAATAATATCCATTACCATCACCAACAAGCTTGAATTTCTGTGCATCGCTGCCATTAAACTGATACTGCTGAATATTTGTACCATTTGCAGAGCGTCCTTCTGCAACATCAAGGTATTTGCCGCTGTGTACGCTCTTAATGTAATATGTACCGTCAAGACCTATCACAGCTCCGTTTGAATCGGTATAAACATTTCCGGAAGAACTGCCAGATGAAGTACCATATACGGAACAAACAGAAGCGGTGCTCTTTATTCCATTTGTACCATAAAATAAGGTATTGCCCCAATCTGTCAGGCTGGATCCATCCCATGTATTTGAAATATCAAGATACTCAAGACCCGAACCATTTCCTTTCCATGACCATCCAAGGTAGCCGACACCCTTTTGCGCACAATAGTTCAGGATGGTCTGCTCATCTACATCGCCGTTTGTGTGCTGTGCTCCGAATTCACCGATTACGACCGGAACGCCGATAGAGAGCGCATTATCAATATTAGTTTTTACAGTTGTTGAATCCCCACCTGCATATTCATACATATGGATAGAAAACACCGTATTTCTCTGTGAATCTGCGTTAAATACTTCTTTGCCATTGTACTTGATCGAATCAGGATACTGTCCCCAGCCGGCGCAGTCAACCATCAGCATATTGTTTATTCCGGCATTTCGCAAAGACTTGATTGCTGACTTATATCCTTCTGCCCATCCACTTCCATTCCACGAGCCATACCATTCATTTGCAATGTTAAGAATGACATATTTAGTGTTGGAATTAAGAAGATTTTTAAGCTCGATCCAATAGTTTACAGCATTATTAAGATATGATGTGCTGTCACTACCGGTTGTATCATGTACCTCAAGTATGCAAATCAGGTTATTCTGCTTGCAAAGATTAACTATATACTCAACCTCACCGGAAGAGGTTTTGCTGTATATCTGACCATCAGATAATACAACTCTCACAGTGTTGGCTCCCAAAGATGCAGCCGCCTTAATAGATGTTTCTGTATAAGAACTGAACCACGCATGCGGTATGTTCAAACCACGCATCTTAAATATGTTGCCGTTTGCATCATAGATGGATGTTCCATTAACATAGAATCCATTGCTCGCTGCGGATGCTGTAGTGCTAAAACCGCTAATGCCACTAACGCCACTAATGCTTAATGCCAACACGAAGAATGTCATCAGTAATGAAAGCATTCTTTTGAATTGTATTGAGGATCTCGTTTTGTTGTTCATAGCTGCACGCTCCTTAAAAAACATAATAAATAAATTGGTTTTAAGATGGCTAAATAATGTTTGCCTTTTCGGTTTATTTAGCTTATCTTCATTATAATTTACTTTAGGCTCTTTGTCAATAGTCTGAGTACAAAAAAAGCAGAAAATTGCGTCAGCGGGTTCGGATCAAGAATCCGCTGATAATTTTTATGAGAAAAAATGTGGAGAATACGGTTACGTAATCTTCTGAAATTTCTGTAACCGTAAGCATTTCTCTTTAAAACTTTGACTTTGCTGTTACAGCCTTCGGTGAAGCCATAGATGTAACTGTAGCAAATGAACAGATAATACCGTCAAACCACGATTTCAGCGTTCGGATGTAATACTGGAAATCTTCAAGTGAATTTATCCCTGCAATATGCTTTCCAAGCATTCCCCTTACTGTTGCCGAAAACATTGTCCTTTACAGCTTCTTCAAACCCGCCTATCGCAAGATGTTTTCCCGAACACCGCCGTTACGCACATATCTCCGCCCTTGATCTGTGCGAATACCTCGCCGTTCATCTTGTGCATTAGCTGTCTGCAGATGTAAAGCCCAAGTCCGCTTCCCTTCAAGTTTTCTGCATTTGCACCTCTCCAAAAGCTTTCAAAGATGTGCGGCAGATCCGTATCGGGAAGCGTACAGCCGCTATTCTTCACAGCAATAAGAATACAGCCTTCCTCTTCGGAAAAGCTGATTGAAATTTCCTTGCCATCGCCGTATTTTATGGCGTTCTCCATTATATTCTGAACCACCTCGACACTTCGGTCAAGATCTCCGCTTATAAGGCAATCACCATATTCTCCGACGAAAAAATCAGTCTTTATGAGCGACAATTTTTCGGTATAGTAAAGCTTGATTTTTGTTACAAGCTCCGACAGATAAAACTCGCCAATATTCACATCAAGACTTAAAAAGTCCTCTCTTGAAGCAGTGATGATTCCAGCAACATATCCCTCTATTTCATCAGCTTTAGCATTGATGTTTTCGGCAATTTCAAGCTGTTTTTCCTTATCGGTATACAGCCCCTTTGAGAGTGCTTTTGAATACAGCTTTATAGCAGACAAGGGAGTTTTTATGTCGTGCGACAGGGACAGCAAAAGCATTTTCTTCTCCCTTTGCAGATTTAATTCACGCTCTTTCTGCTGTTCCATATTCTCACGGAGCATATCCACACCCCAGACAAATCGCCCGAAAAACCTGTTTTTCGCTTCCTTTACAGGTGCAGTAAGATTACCCTTTGAAAGCTCATAGGGAATATCGGTGAGTTTCTCAAACGGAGCGAGAATTTTTGCCCGTATGTAAATCATAACCGAAATGATCACCACAGACATTATACTGAGGATTACGTTCACAACAATTATTGTTTCCGCCTTATCAACACTTCCGTCAGCGGCATAATCAAAACGGTACAACTCGCCGTTTATCTCTCTGATAACGTAGTCGCTGTGGGAATTGTAAAACCCCTCGGCGTACTCGCTTACGCCCGTTACATATCTGCAATCTGAAATGTCATAAGCGTTCCCGTTTTCGATTTCGTTTACAAGCCTTGAAACCTCTACAAAATATGGTCTGCCGCCGGTGCTATCCTTAAGAAGTATCACATTCGCCGTAACAAAAACCGTAATTATAACCGCCACCGCTAAGGCGAAAATTTTGTTAAATGCTTTCATATTTGTAGCCTACTCCCCATACCGTCTGTATATGCTTCGGATTTTTCGGATCGTACTCGATTTTCTGACGAAGCCGCTTTATATGCACTGTGAGAGTCTGCTGTTCCGAAAAGCTGTCACTGCCCCAGATTTGATTAAAAAGATACTCCTTTGTAAGAATCCTGCCCTTATTTTCGATAAGCAATACCAGTAAATCAAATTCCTTTACAGTCATTTCAATAGGTATGTCGTTTCTGCATACCGTTCTGCTCACCTTATTGACATGAATATCCCCGTCAATAAGCTCATCAACAGCGTACCGACGCTTGAAAATACCTGCAATTTTTGCAAGCATTATGTCAATGTCATACGGCTTTTCAATGTAATCGTCAGCACCAAGAATAAGCCCGTTCAGCTTATCCTCCTTGTCGACCTTTGCACTTACGATAAGTATGGGCGTGTCGCTTTCTTCACGAATTTTTCTGCACACCGCAAAGCCGTCAATTCCGGGTAGCATTACATCAAGCACGATAAGCCTTGCGCCGTATTTTTCATACAGCGACAAGGCTTTTTCACCTGTTTTGGCAACAGATACTGTGTAGTTTTCCGCACGGAGAAAATCACACAGTATATCGGCAAGTTCTTCATTGTCTTCAACAATTAAAATATCGGTCATATTACCACCCTAATTCAAGTAACCGGTTGTTCAGCGCACGTTCACGCTCTCTCACCTGAGAATTGCTTTCACATCTGCCGAGATTATATTCGTCCCTGATATTGCCGTCAACTATATACATAACTCTTGTGCATTTTGCCGCAACCTTAACATCGTGAGTTACAAGCATAACTGTCGTACCGTCGGCGTTTAGCTTTGTAAGCTCTTCCATAACTTCGTCAGACGATGTACGGTTGAGTGCGCCTGTCGGTTCATCGGCAAAAATCATTTTCGGATTATTGATCATACTGCGGCAGATGCAGGCACGCTGAAGCTGTCCGCCCGAAACCTCGTTAATGTCGTTGTCGGCGATTTCGATAATGCCCAGCTTACGCATTAAATCCTGCCCACGCTGAACGATTTCTTTTCGTGTTTCGGTATTCTTATTCGATTGTACCGCAGGGAGTATGATATTGTCAAGCACCGTTAAATTTTTCAGCATATACATCTGCTGAAAGATAAATCCCATTTCGTCAAGTCTTAAATCGGCAAGCTCCCTTTCACCCATTTTTGCGATATTCCTGCCACAGAACAGCACCTCGCCTGCGGTAATGCCATCCATACCCGAAACGGCGTAGAGAAGAGTTGACTTACCCGAGCCTGACGGTCCCATAACGGCTACCATCTCGCCCTCCTCTACAGTAAAGCTGACATTTTTAAGCACATTGTTCTGGCGCTTGTTTACGATATATGTTTTGCACAGGTCTTTTACTTCTAAGATGTTCATAACGGTTTCCTTTCTTATTCTATATTGGCTGTGTCTGAAGACTTGATTTTTCTTGTGTAAAGCGAAGTGAGAAATGCTGAAATAATTGTTACAGTAAAAATAATTGTCGGATAAATCAGGAATATCTGCAACGGGTCAATGTTAAACTTGATTTTTGTTGCGCCCATCATTCCGTAAATGGGTGTAATGCAAAGTTCTGTCATAGGTATTGAAGCTGCTGCCGCTAAAATTGCTGCTGCAAGAGCAACTATTCCGAAACGCAGGGTGTTCCAGCTGATTATAGTTCCGTTCTGAAAACCGATAGCCTTTAAAAGGGCAGTCTGACTTTTTTCATCGGAAATAAAGGAGCGTTCAACAAGAACTGTAACAAGAATTACCACAACAATCGTTATTGCCAAAAGCAGAACCTGAACGGTCTCCATTGTTGGAACAACCGATACACAGTCTATACAGTATTCAGTTGCATTCATTACATCTTCAACATCCAGAAGCTCCTTGATTTTTTCCTTTCGGCTTTCGATTTCACTTTCAGAGGGGTTGTCGGTAAAGTCCACCTGATACTGTCTGATACTTGAAACACAGCTCATATCGGTGGGCGCACCATCGTGAAGACGGATAAGCTCGCCGAGATTGTTCATCGTCTGAAAATACGCAGTTACTATACAGTCGATTTTTTCAGTTCCGAAATCAATTGTCACAGTATCGCCAATTTTGGCACCAAGCATTTCCGAAATCTTGGGTGTCACGGCAATCTCATTCCTGTTCTGCGGAGCAGAGCCTTCAAGATAATCGTATTCACCTACGGGGATATTCAGGCTTTGTGCACAGCTTACAGCATATTCATTTCCCATAGCTATAACCTTGTATTTATACTGTATATCAACGCTTACATTACAAGGCATACCATCGTCTGAAATTTTATCGGAAAGATTATTCAGCCCATCTGACAAGCTTTCCTTATCGCCTGTATTCATAAACTTCATTACACCGTCTACATCGTTTATGTAAAGGTTGCTTTCTGTTCCGAAGGTTGTAATAAGATTCGGACTTTTCATAGTTGCAACCGTGTTGACCAGCATAAGCACAAAAAGTGTGCAGAGGAAGAACGAAATTATAATCGTCATAAAGCGTTTTGGTGCGCTTAAAACATCGTTTAACGCCATATATACAGAGGGTTTTAAACTTGTTTTTCCTATCCGCAGAAAGCTCTTTTTTCCAAAACGTTCACCTGTCTGTCCCGAGCGAATTGCGTCAATAGGTGTAAGCTTTTTAACCTTGCTTGTGCACCCGTAAGCGAACAGAAGAATTATAATCACAGTGCCGACTGCACTGATAATATTTATAAGGAAGCCTGCGTCATTTCCAAGCACCATATTTTCGCTTACAGACATAATCAGCATATTTCCGAAGGGAATACTTGCGAAAAATCCGATAATTCCGCCGATTACCGACATCATCAGATACTTTACTATGTAAAGCCCCCTGATTTTGTGATTTTTAATACCGATAGCCTTCATAACGCCGATTTCTCTGTATTCTTCGGCAATCGTAAAGCCGATAGAAAAGCGGAGTACCACGAAAGAAACAATTATAAGACATACGCTTAAAATGAGTATGATAAACGCTACAATCATTTCCATTACATAGCACATTTTAAGAGAATCTCTTGCGCCTGTAAAGGCAATTCCGGGGATATCGGCAATAGCTGAGGTTGTTGCTTTGACATCATCGGTTTCGATGTAGATAACCTCGCCCAGATAATGTGCATTTATCATTTCATCCGCAAGGAATGTGTCATAATCAGCCTGATTGAGCAAAAAGCGTGTATTGCCCATAAAATCAGAGCCTAAAAAAGCGTCCTTTACTTTTCCTGCAATTTTCAGTTCCTTTTCCACATCGCCCAATTTTATGCGGATATAATCGCCTACCTTGAAACCGTTGTTTTCTATAAATTTACCCGCAATCAGAACCTCGCCCTGATTTACAGCGGAAACGGACTTGTTCGCCGTATCAAAGAATTTGAGCTTTGCATCAGATATTGATTGAAACAACGCAGTGTTTTTGGTTTCAACCTCTGCGCCGTCAAGGTGTGAAACGCTGTCCTGTGAGCCGAAAATACAGGTTTCGATTTTGTAGCCGTTTACACAATCGGCTTTGTCGAGTATGCCGTCGGCATATCCTGTGGACTCATTACCCATTGTAATAACAACAAAATCACCGATTTCTGCCTTGTCAAGATAATAATCCGTGCCGTTCATAACGGTAAATACGTTGTTCAGGCCACTTGCCACAAACATCGTCGCAAGTATAATAAACACCAGCAGTATCATATTCATGGTTTTTTTGCTTTTAAGGTCTTTTTTCAGTATGTTTAAATACATTTCCTTGCTCCTTTTATCGTCGTGATTACATTGTAGCATAGAAATTATTAAATAATCCTTAAATCCTGTTTTATGTCGGAATTTATTTTATCATATTTTGGTTGGTTGCGCAATCCGGCAACAAAATGCAATAGACAGACATTACAATTTATATAATATCCGCCAAAAACGAGAGCTTAATATTCACGGCTTGTTTGTCCGTGTATTTTAATCTGTTAAAAGGCTTGATGAGCAGTGAGCGTGAACGCTCGAAATTCTTTCTCATACATCATCAAGTGATTGTTGAGCCTTTTTGCAAATATTTCTTGAATTACTAAGTTTTATATGATACAATTTATTTAAGAACCAACGCACTGCTCCTAAATCGAAATTCGGAGGTACTTACCATGATAGAGGAAGTGAATGAAAAAGATATTTGCGAATGTGTAAATGTAATCAGAGTCAGCTTTGCCACAGTTGCTGACGAGTTTGGCTTTACCGCTGAAAATGCACCTAAATTCACAGCATTCGCAACTACTGAAGAAAGATTAAAGTGGCATTTATTCGGTGAGCATAGACGTATGTATGCCTTTTGGGATAACGGGAAAATTGTTGGCTACTATTCATTGCTATTGCAGAGTAATAATGAGTGTGAGTTAAGCAATTTATGTGTACTTCCGACATACAGACACAGAAAAATCGGTCAAGAGCTGTTATTTCATGCCTTTAATACTGCCAAAAAAACAAATTGCGTAAAAATCAACATCGGAATAGTCGAGGAAAACAAAAAATTAAAAAATTGGTATGAGCAATTCGGATTTACACATACAGGAACCAAAAAATATGATTTTTTCCCTTTTACCTGTGGGTATATGGAAAAGATTTTATAATTTTTTCATTTATAAAGCAGACTGACATAATGATTATGCTATAATAGTCTTGAACAAGTAGTTATTATTCCGGACAAACAGGAAATGAGAGGTTTAGAGTATGTGCTTTATATGCGACAGAATTAAAATGATCAACAATGGTACGAATCCATACTTCGTTAAAGAATTACAAACGGGTTATGTAGTTATTGGTGATAATCAGCATTTTAAGGGCTACACATTATTTCTTTGCAAAGAACACAAAACAGAACTGTTTCAATTAAACCATTCGAAAAAGATTAAGTTTTTAGAGGAAATGTCCATAGTCGCCGAATCAGTTTCAAACGCTTTTGGAGCAGAAAAAATGAACTATGAATTGTTAGGCAATGGCGATACACATCTGCACTGGCACCTATTCCCAAGGAAAAGCGGAGATATAGAAAACTATGGCAACAACGGAAAAGGACCTGTTTGGTGGTATCCTATGGAAAAAATGTACAATGATAATAACCGCCCTTCAAAGACAGAATTAGAAGATATGAAAGAAAAGTTACTGATAGAATTAGAAAAACTGTTGTAACGCCTTCCTTTGCAAGTTCCGAAAAATTCACCTCTGACCGTCCCCCGTTTTTCCGTAACGCAGAAATTCAAGGAATGCTTCTTTGGGAATATGTATTCTTCGCCCCGACCGTATGATCGGAAATTTCATCTTTTGGCGATTTCAGTAAAATGTAGAAATTGAAATTCCCATAGCGTTCGCCGCTTCGGCAGGTGTAAGAAAATTTCGGTCATGCTTTTCAATCTCTTTTATGAGCAGTCTTTTTCATAGCTCACACTTTCGTTTTTTTCGCATTGTGACGGATAACCAAAACCGCAACTGCAACAGCTGCACACACGGCGGAAATTACTGCAATAAACTTGACTGATTTCTTGGATTTTCTCCTGCCGCCGCTTTCACCGAAGAACAGAATATCAAAATCTTCGGGAAGCGGCATTTCAGGATCGGTGTTTTTTCTGTAATAGATCATTTCGGGATTCTCCTTTTTTACATCTCGATGTTTTTTCTTCATTTTTCATTTCTGCCCGTCAGGACAGCTTTCAGCTTTTCGTTCTCACATTTCAGCCTGCTCACCTACTTTCGCAGCATTTCATTTTTAGCCGCAAGGATATTTATTTCATCGGCAGCAGAGGAAGCAGAACTTCTGCCACGCTTGGCTCTGTTCTCTTTGCGGAGAATTGCCCCTGCCGCCGTTATTGCTTTTTCATCAAGCACACGTTCGCCCTTGGCATTGGTTTTGAGTTTTTTCGCAAGCTCCGGGTGCCCGCTTAACGTTTCATAAAATTTTGTTGGCTTCAAACCGTTCGCTTTGCAGTATTCGGATATTGAAATGTATTGGCTGTTTTTTCGCATTGTGGTGTTTTCCTTTCAAACATTCAGGTATTTGCTTGTAAATTTTCTTATGATATGATATAATTATTTAAACTCAAAACGCTTTCAGGTGGTGCTATGAATCATTACTTCAATAATATAGATATACCGTTCAGTATAGGCGGCTGCAATTTTCACGCTGTTAATATAATTTCATCGTCCATTGATACAGACATTCCTCTTCACACCCACGGAGTGAACTGCTATGAGATACATTTTATTTCAAACGGCTGTGGCAGGCTCATTGCTGATGGCAATGAATATGATATAAGCACAAACACACTCTATGTCACAGGTCCGCTCTGTGACCATGCCCAGCTTACAGATAAAACCTCGCCTATGTATGAATGGTGCATTTACCTGCGTGCTGAACAGAATAACAGCGAAAGATCCGACATTTTAATTGACCAATTTCTTTCGCATAATTTTTGGATAGGTAAGGACGATCAGAATATTCTTCCGATATTTGAAAGACTTTTCTCGGAGCTGAAAAGCAAAAGTGCAGGCTATGCAAATATGGCAAAACTCATATTGTCAGAAATTGTTGTTTCAGTGGCAAGAAATTATTTTGACAGTCCTGCCGAAACCGCACTCTCATCTTCCGATATATACGAACGTTCAAGCCTTATCATTGAGGAATATTTTTTGTACGAATACAGCTCGGCAAATCTCGACGAACTTTCACATCGGCTCGGGTTAAGCACAAGACAAACACAGCGGCTTATTGAAAAAAATTACGGCAGCACATTCAGCGAGAAGAAAGAGCAGGCAAGAATGTCCGCTGCCCGTCTGCTCCTTTCCGACGACTCATTGAGCCTTTCTGAAATATCCAAACGTCTCGGCTTCTCCTCACAGGAGTATTTCTCCTCGTCATTCAAAAAGTTTTACGGCATCTCACCATCTCACTTCAAAAATATAAAATTGTGACATTTATGATAGAAACAAGTCACTATATACTCTTGCCTTGTCAAAGGAAAACATATATAATAATGACAAAGCAAGGAGGTAATGCTTATGTACGATATGTCACCTTATCTTAAAAAGATAAATGAAGTCATTGAAAAAGGACCTTACAGCAATAACTGGCACTCTTTATCGGAATACGAAGTCCCCGAATGGTACAGAAAAGCCAAATTCGGCATATTCATTCATTGGGGTGTTTTCAGTGTCCCTGCTTTCGGAAATGAATGGTACTCACGCAATATGTATGTCAAGGACAGTCCCGAATACAAACATCACATTGATACCTATGGCAAGCATACCGATTTCGGCTACAAGGATTTTATCCCGATGTTCAAAGCAGAAAAATTTGATCCAAAGGAATGGGCAGAGCTTTTCAGAGCTTCGGGAGCAAAGTATGTTGTTCCCGTTGCAGAGCATCACGACGGATTTCAGATGTACAGGAGCGAAATCTCACACTGGAACGCTTACGAAATGGGGCCTCACCGTGACGTTCTCGGAGAACTGAAAAACAACTGCCGTGCGCTTGGAATTGAATTTGGTGCATCTTCCCACCGTGCAGAGCATTGGTTTTTTATGGACGGTGGAAAAAACTTCGACAGCGATATAAAAGAACCGCTCCAAAGGGGGGACTTATACTGGCCGTCAATGCCGTCGGCGGAATTACACGATATTTACAGCAAGCCAGAACCATCCGAGGAATATTTGCAGGACTGGCTTGTTCGCTGCTGTGAGCTCGTGGATAATTACCGTCCGAAAATAGTGTATTTTGACTGGTGGATACAGCACAGCTCATTCAAACAGTATCTGAAAAAATTTGCGGCATATTACTACAACCGTGCCACTGAATGGGGCAGTGATGCTGTCATTAACTATAAGCATGACAGCTTTTCGTTCGGCTCGGCAGTTCCTGATGTTGAGCGTGGTCAATTTGCTGAAAGGAAGCCTTTCTTCTGGCAAACAGATACTGCCGTTGCACTCAATTCATGGTGCTATACCGAAAACAATTCCTATCGTCCTGCCGAAGTTATTATTTGCGATTTAGTGGATATTGTCAGCAAAAATGGCTGTCTGCTGCTGAATATCGGTCCTAAAGCAGACGGAACAATCCCCGATGAGGACAGGAATATTCTGCTTAACATCGGAAAATGGCTCAAAATCAATGGTGAAGCCATCTACGGCACAAAGCTCTGGAGAAAATCCGGTGAAGGGCCGACTGAAATACCGGAAGGACAGTTCACCGACGGAATAAAAAAGAATTTTACTCCGCAGGATATTCGCTTTACAACTGCAAACGGTTATCTTTATGCTATCGTACTGAGATCCTCCGAAAACGGAGATTATGTCATAAATTCACTCGAAATACAGCCTGCATATCAGCGTGACAATTTCAGCGGAATCATCAAAAGCGTCACTGTTCTCGGTACAGATGAAAATCCGAATTGGGAAAGGCTGCCCGACGGACTTCATATTAAAACAAATTATAAAAACAGCGGATACCCAATCGTTTTCAAGATCGACATTGATTAAATCTTATTACTTATCTATCACAGCACTTTAACAGGTGCTGTGATTTTTTGCCTAAATCATCTTCATCTGCATATCATATTCAAACCCTGCAAACGTTGAGTTTGTTAGCGTGTAAACCGAGTTGAACAGAGAAACCGTCAGAAACCGGTCTATCCTGCTGATTTTGTCGGGATAGCTGACAAGACTTTTCATCACATACTGAACGTGATCGAAAGTAATTTTCCTATAAGCTGCCCTCGCCGTTTCTTCCGATACACGTTTCCCCTCGGATATTACAGTCCGTTCTCCGCATAGAACGTCCACCATCAAGTCCTTGATTTCCTCAACCATTTTTGCAACCGAATCGTCCTTGAAAGACATAAGGCAGTCATAGTCGATCTGTGCCTTTACTTCTTCCTCTACTGCGTTTCTGTCTATTCCGTCAATCAATCCGTCAGCTCCGGGCGAGAAATTTTGAATGCCTGCCTGTGACCGATCGATAGATTGATCGTAAGTATAACTCATATCAGTATTATTTATATCAATATTATTAGAGTCCGATTTTCGGACTTCAAGAAGTCTGTTTTTCGGATTTGCAAAAGTCTGATTTTTGGACTTCTTGAAATCTGTTTTTCCGACTTCTTGAAATACGTTTTCCAGACTTTTTGATGTCGGCACAAGATCGGTATTCTGCTCACCTTTAACAATGAAGTTCTTCACATACAAAATAGACGGCAGTCCCAGACCTAGGCGTTTCTTCTTCACAAGCCCGATTCCTGATTGATCGTCAAGCTCTTTGAGAAGATTGAGAGCCTTTTCGTGACCTACATCTAGGCTTTCCTCAATTTCTTCTACAGGGAAAATGATATACACCCTATTGTGCTTATCGATCTGGTTGTTCTTCCTGCAAGGCTCATTCGTTCAAGCAGCAGACCATACATAAGCTTTGCTTCATTGGATAAATTATCGAAATGCTCCTTATCGGTAAACAGCACCCTCGGAACACGAACAAAAGAAAATTGCTCCGATTCCGCACCGTAGTAATAGTCAAATTCTGTTTTGGGCATATATTTCACACCTCATTTGGATTTTATGGCAACAAAAAAGGCTTCCGTACACTTACTGAATTGTAAGCTTACGGAAGCCTTTAGCTTCCAATAAAAATTGTTTCAGCCCAACAGGTCAAGATAAAAACTTAACCTATTGAGAAGCAAGAGATAATCGCAAACATTACTCTCTTCGCCTTTCAATAGGTTCAAGTTAAAACTACTTTGGCTCCCCCTGTTGGACTTGAACCAACGGCATCGTGATTAACAGTCACGCTTCCACTTGCGGTTCCCGTCTTTTTCTGCTCGTATTCTCGCAAAAAGCCGACCGCTGCGCCAAACCCTGTTTGCTTCTTCCGCCACCGGCGGCGCTTCACAGGCTTTGCCACCGACTTCGCCCCTCAGCTTTAAGCGTGTTTCAAGCAACAAAAAAGCACTGCCTGAGCAGTGCTTGAATGGCTCCCCCTGTTGGACTTGAACCAACGGCATCGTGATTAACAGTCACGCGCTCTACCGACTGAGCTAAGGAGGAATATATAAAGAAAGCACAGAAACTGTGCTTTCTTCTTTATGTCGGCATCTATCTATCTTCCCGGGCAGTCACCCGCCAAGTATTTTCGACGTAAATGAGCTTAACTACTGTGTTCGGAATGGGAACAGGTGGAACCTCATCACAATCAACACCGACTTTTAAGGGATATTCCCTCAAAATTGAATAACGAACCAAAAACAAAACATATATTCTCATTAGGTTTAAGCCCTCGACCGATTAGTATCTGCTGGCTAAATTGCTCACACAACTTACACCTTAGACCTATCAACCTCGTAGTCTACAAGGGGTCTTAACTTAAAAGTGGGATATCTTATCTTAAGGACGGCTTCACGCTTAGATGCTTTCAGCGTTTATCCGATCCGCACTTAGCTGCCCAGCTGTGCCACTGGCGTGACAACTGGTGCACCAGAGGTGCGTCCATCCCGGTCCTCTCGTACTAGGGACAGCTCCTTTCAAATATCCTGCGCCCACGACAGATAGGGACCGAACTGTCTCACGACGTTCTGAACCCAGCTCGCGTGCCACTTTAATCGGCGAACAGCCGAACCCTTGGGACCGAATTCAGCCCCAGGATGTGACGAGCCGACATCGAGGTGCCAAACCTCCCCGTCGCTGTGGACGCTTGGGGGAGATCAGCCTGTTATCCCCAGGGTAGCTTTTATCCGTTGAGCGACGGCATTTCCATTCACATACCGCCGGATCACTAACTCCAACTTTCGTTTCTGCTCGACCCGTCAGTCTCGCAGTCAGGCTGGCTTTTGCGTTTGCACTCTATGGCATGGTTTCCATCCATGCTGAGCCAACCTTTGAGCGCCTCCGTTACCTTTTTGGAGGCGACCGCCCCAGTCAAACTGCCCACCTAACAATGTCCCCCAACCCGATTCAGGGCTGCAGGTTAGAATTTCAGCACTCCAAGAGTGGTATCCCAAGGACGACTCCGCATAAGCTGACGCCTATGTTTCCTAGTCTCCCACCTATCCTGTACATGAAATGCCGAAATCCAATATTAAGCTACAGTAAAGCTCCATGGGGTCTTTCCGTCTAGTCGCGGGTAACCGGCATCTTCACCGGTACTACAATTTCGCCGGGCGGGCAGTTGAGACAGCTCCCAGATCATTACGCCATTCGTGCGGGTCAGAACTTACCTGACAAGGAATTTCGCTACCTTAGGACCGTTATAGTTACGGCCGCCGTTTACCGGGGCTTCGATTCAGGGCTCTCACTCCTCCTCTTAACCTTCCGGCACCGGGCAGGCGTCACCCCATATACGTCATCTTTCGATTTAGCATAGAGCTGTGTTTTTGATAAACAGTTGCCTGGGACTATTCTCTGCGGGTTTCCGTAGAAACCTCCCCTTATTCCGAAGTTACGGGGACATTTTGCCGAGTTCCTTAACTACCCTTCTCCCGTTGGCCTTAGAATTCTCTTCCTACCTACCTGTGTCGGTTTGCGGTACGGACACATAAGATATACACTAAGCTTTTCTCGCCTTCATCCACGCTGACTTCACTACTTAATTTCGTTCCCTTACGACCGGGGTAACCAACACCCGGCATCAGCTCTTCAAAAGTGTCCCTTAGTTTAAATCTTTCTGTGGTAACGGAATTTCAACCGTTTGTGCATCGGCTACGCTTTTCAGCCTCACCTTAGCTTCCGACTTACTTGGAGCGGACGAACCTTCCTCCAAAAACCTTAGGCTTTCGGCCATTATGATTCTCACATAATTCTCGCTACTCATTCCGGCATTCTCACTTGAATGAAGTCCACCGTCGCTTTCGCTACGACTTCACCCCTCATTCAACGCTCCCCTACCCCTGCAACATAGTTGCAAGCCTAAGCTTCGGTGTACGTTTTAGCCCCGTTAAATTTTCCGCGCAAAGTCACTCGACCAGTGAGCTATTACGCACTCTTTTAATGTATGGCTGCTTCTAAGCCAACATCCTGGTTGTCTACGCAATTTCACATCGTTTTCCACTTAAACGTACTTTGGGACCTTAGCTGTAGGTCTGGGCTGTTTCCCTTTCGACTATGAAACTTATCTCACACAGTCTGACTCCCGTGCATGATTATTCGGCATTCAGAGTTTGATAGGCTTCGGTAATCTCTCGACCCCTAGGCCATTCAGTGCTTTACCTCCGATAATCTTAATCACGAGGCTAGTCCTAAAACTATTTCGGGGAGAACCAGCTATATCCGGGTTCGATTGGAATTTCTCCGCTATCCACACCTCATCCCCTACCATTTCAACGGGAGTGGGTTCGGACCTCCATGAGGTTTTACCCTCACTTCATCCTGGACATGGATAGGTCACCCGGTTTCGGGTCTATTGCATGCAACTGAACGTGCTGTTAACACTCGCTCTCACTTCGGCTCCGTAGCTGAACTACTTAACCTCGCTGCATACAATAACTCGCCGGACCATTCTACAATAGGTACCTTATCACACTTTGACGTGCTCTAAGTGCTTGTAAGCACAGGGTTTCAGGTTCTCTTTCACTCCCCTCCCGGGGTGCTTTTCACCTTTCCTTCACAGTACTTTTCGCTATCGGTCATCAGGTAGTATTTAGGCTTGGAGGATGGTCCCCCCATCTTCCCACGGGATTTCACGTGCCCCGCGGTACTTTGGATACTGCTCGTCAACTTTCGTTTTCACCTACAGGATTCTCACCTTCTTTGATCAGCCTTCCCATGCTGTTCGGTTAACAATCGTTGTACTAAATGCAGTCCTAAACCCCGAAAGGATTGCTCCTCTCGGTTTAGCCTCTTCCGCTTTCGCTCGCCACTACTCACAGAATCTCGGTTGATTTCTTTTCCTCGCCCTACTTAGATGTTTCAGTTCGGGCGGTTCCCCTCATATACCTATTTATTCAGTATATGATACATGGACTTGACTCCATGTGGATTGCTCCATTCGGATATCTACGGATCATATCGTGCTTGCCAATCCCCGTAGCTTTTCGCAGCTTACCACGTCCTTCTTCGGCTCCTGATGCCAAGGCATCCTCCCTGCGCTCTTATTAGCTTAACCTATTCAAGAATTATGTCTTGTTTTTCAACAGAAGAATTGTTTGAAATTGTATTTTACCCATTAAATTTCTTTAATTGGATATCTTTAATTTCCTCTTTGTTGTTTCGTTATTCAATTTTCAAAGAACATCTCTCACTCGCAAACATTTGAAGTCCTTGAGTGTTATTTGGTGGAGATGAGGAGAATCGAACTCCTGACCCCCTGCTTGCAAGGCAGGTGCTCTCCCAGCTGA
>OGOX01000943.1_pt1 | contig 19961 bp, 17 predicted proteins | sample 1552761 | NCBI WGS metagenome assembly OGOX01 (sample SAMEA2580212, study PRJEB22360) | human gut metagenome | biome: human gut; feature: human-associated habitat; material: faeces | place: Denmark | collected 2008/2010
TATTTATCCTTACAAAAAACAAAAAATAAAAAAGAAGGGAAAAAGCCACTGAAACCGGCCTCATAAGCGGACAGATAATTACCGTTGGGATAATGTTTCTTCAAATGTTCAAAGAGCGCTTGGGCGGAAGACTGCTGGCTGTGCTTTTTCAAGCAACCGGATTCGGTGAGGATTGACACATGCCAAGTCTTCAAATGAACGTCAATACCTATATAGATATTTTGACCTTCAAAATTTAATTCTTTTCTTTGCACCATAGGTGTAATAGTTTTAATTACTGAATATTGAATCTTGTCAATTACAAATTTAGTAATTCAATTATTGCGCCTATTTTACTTTATCTAAAATTCATTGGTCGGGGAGCGCCCAGCGGCAAGGGGCGGGACTACCCGTCCCGACAAGCGAATATTTTCAGCATTTACAAACATAGTAACTATTATAATTCTATTAAAAGCATACTTTATATGCTTGATAACTAATAGACAAAACGCTTTCATACATCATCTAAAATCCTTATCTTTATAAGCAATTAAGAAACATAAGTTGACAAGAACAATGGCAATATTTAGTATCTGTAAACAAATCAATGACCCTCGTATTGACAGAAAACGTGTACATTCTGCCGATGCCATCGTTTATATCGCCATGGCTGCTGTCATATGTGGCGCGGAGTCCTGGTATGAGATAGAGGATTTCGGCAATGCCAAGATTGACTTTTTCCGCGAGCGTCTTCCCGGATTGGAATCCATCCCCAGCCATGATACCTTCAACCGCTTTTTCAGCGCTCTGAACCCTGAGTATTTCGAACGTATTTTCCGGCACTGGATGTTTGAGATTTGTGAGAAATATGAGGGTGTCGTGGCCATTGACGGCAAGACCATCCGTGGTGCCAGCAAGTGTACCTCTTCCCACCCCGCCGGGAATCCCGGATTTAAGCTCCATATGGTCAGTGCCTGGGCTACAGCTAATGGAATCAGCCTTGGACAACTGAAAGTCAATGAGAAACATAACGAGATTGTGGCTATCCCCTTGTTGCTGGAAGCATTGGACTTAACCGGATGCCTTGTAACCATTGATGCAATGGGCTGTCAAACGGATATTGCCAAAAAGATAATAGAGTGTGGGGCGGATTATGTCCTGGCTCTTAAAGAAAACCATCGGAATCTTTATAATACAGTCAAAGGATGGTTCGATGATTTGGACAAGAAGAATATAGATGTCAACAAGGCTTATTATGCCACCAGATACGGCAAATACATAACGGAGGAAGAGGCTCATGGCAGACACGAACGCCGTGAGTGTCTTGTGTACAGTTGCCAGGCGTTAACCGGGATGTTAAAGGATTGGAAGGGATTGAAGGCAGTTGTGAGAATCTCCTCGCAAAGAACCATCAGGACGACAGGCGAGACGACTGTAAACCATAGGTTCTATATCACTTCATTGGGACTTGAGCCTCAAAGAATAGCAGAAGCCATACGGGCACATTGGGCTATTGAGAACAATCTACATTGGCAATTGGATGTCTCCTTTAATGAAGACGCAGGCAGAAAAACGGGCAATGCGGCACAGAATGTTTCACTTATGAATAAAATAGCACTGATGGTCATTAAGAAAAATGAAAGAAAGGGAAGCGTGAAAGGAAAAAGAAAGGCTGCTGGATGGGATGATGAACTTCTTTGTGAACTTTTATCAATGAAATATTTTTAATGCGTCAGCCCTGCCCATATGAACAAGAAAGCCCACCATAGTGAGCCGTTGACAGACAAGGTGCTTCAACACGACAAACCTCTGTGATTCAGCATAGAAAGCAAAGGGGTATACATCTTTCTTGCCATTGTTTTTCCCGGATGCCACGAAGCGAGCGGACGATACGCTATGAGAGTAACGCCTTACCCTCATGCTGCCCTCATGGTTACCCTCATAGCTGTATGCCCGATGGACAAAGGGATGCAGCACATTATGAGGGCATGAGGGTAAAAGTGCGCTCAACTTTTTGTCGGGGCTGAGCTGAATCTTGAGCAAATACTGCATCACAAACAATGCAATTATCTCTCAAGTTTTCTTATAAGTACTGATTATAAACCAAGTATGTCGCCATAATTAGCTTATACTATCCGTATTCAGCGTAGCGAAGAATCTCTTCTCTGCGTATTCATAAAGAAAGTAGATTCTTCGCTACGCTCTGACTATACCTTGATGAAATAATCAGAAGAGGTTTTGAGCGAAGCTAATGACAGATACCGATAATATAAAAGAAATAAAAGAACATACTTATAAAAGAATAAAGTCCCGGTTAAATGGAAAGAGTCCGGTACAATACCGAACTCTTTCTATAACCGGTTAATGTTTAACCTGTCCAACTTTTGGGGCGCACTTCACCTGCAGCCCTTTTCATTATAATACTTTATATTCTTTCAGCACATTGTTCTTACTGAATACTCCCGGTATTGTCCTTGAAGTTTAACTTCACTGTTTGTCCGGCAGCTACCTTAACGGCATCCTGATCATTGCCTTTACCGCGGAATAGAATCTTGCCATCAAAAACATTAAATTCAGTTTACCACCAATCGCAGTTCTCCAATTTTACACACATACGCAAATTCCCTTCTTTGCATACCGGAGACACATACTCACCTTCTGCATTCAATTTGAATTTATCAACATCTGCCAACTGAGCATCCCATCCACCAGCTGCTGCATCACCAATCAAGTAAGGCTCCGGTTCAGAAAGAACAATCTTTCTGTTTATGCTCTTCTTATCCGCAGAAAGTGTACATATCACTACTATCTGATAATAACCTGATGTACTGATTACCAAATTAGCTCCACCTGCCGGATATTCGCCATACCCTTTGGGTTCTTCGTTTTCAGCTCCAAAGTTGTCACCAGTATCCCAGCTCATTTCATTATTGAACTTAACGCCTTGACCTGCTTCAATATAATAGATTCCCCAGAACATACCATCGTGACTATGTACCGGTATCATTTCCGGTGCATTTTCCCACTTCCAATCCCATGGTGCACCAACAACAAACATCTTTTCGGGTAACGTAGCACTTGAAGTGTCTTCTGCCGTACAAATAGCCTGAGCAGAAAAAACACCGGTGCGTAAATCCAGTTTCAATGTAACATCATAAATGCCAGCTTTACCTACAGTAAAGTTATCCCCTCCACCTTTACATTCACTGAATGCCTCGGAAATAGCACCTTTTGCGACGGCTCCCATATTTGAGTGCATCTTCACTGTTGCCCCTTGATAAGGAATATCCACGCCCCAATTATGCAAGTAACGGAACTTCATTTCTTTCTTATCCAGTGTTACATCTTTTATAGTATACCACGATATATTGACAAAATCTACAAAAAACACACCGTAACTTGTGCATAACATAAAACCCTGTTGTGAAAACGGCAAAACTGAATGTAAAAATAAATATAAAACTATCACATTAAACAAATACAAAAAAATCTCGTGATTTTATTGAAAAAATCTCTGTCAAATGGTATAATCAACTATAAAGAATATGGGTTAGTGTTCACATTTTGACTGAAACAGGTAAAGGATACAATTTTCGGCTGAATTCTCGTTGTTTTTTTGTAAATTAACTTCAAAATCCCGTGGTTTTGCCGATTATGTTTCACCGTTGGTCAGGCGGTAAAGGTCAAAACTGAACCTAACCAAAACCAAAATATTCGGTTATGGAGGTAATATTTATGAAAACAAAAATTTCTCATTTAGGCAGAAGCACTGTTTCCGTCATCCTTGCGGTAATGATGCTCCTGTCAACAATGCTTATCGGCACAATTACCACGGCAAATGCGGTTGATATTCAATATTATTATCGTGGCTCTGATAATAATTGGGGTGCTTCTGCTATGACTCAAAGCACTGACGGTAAGTATTTTTACATTCAGTCGTCTAGTGCAACAAATCAGTTTAAAATTGCTAATTCAACAACAACATATGATTATAATTCTACATATGTACAAAAAGGATTTAATAATACTGATGTGCAAAACATCGGTAATTATAGTGGCGATGACTGTTATGTTTGGCAGTCTGGTACATATTATATTTTAGTGTATGTACCTGGCACTGACATTAACACAACAAACAATCCTATAATTTGTGCTTCTACTACTTTGCCACAAGCATCTGTCCCTGTAGCAGAAAGCGTATCACTTACAGCTTCGCCTGCAACTGTTACATCAGGTGGCAGTACAACACTGACTGCTACTTTGAAGAATAAAGCAACAGGTGTTGATAAAGTAACTTATACATTTAAAAATGCCGATGGTACAGAAGTAGGTACTGTAAAGGATTCTGCCGAAAATACTGCTTCTGTTAATGTAGATAACATTACATCTGCTACTACATATACAGTCACAGTTTCAGCCGATGGTTATTCTGATGTAACTGGCTCAACTACTGTGGCTATGCCTGAATCAACAACACTTAACTTCATGGTAAAAAGTAATGATACGGATATTTCAAAGGGAGTATTTAAGAAGATAGGCGATGAATATATTCTTGATGTTACTTTTGACCAAACAGGTGACTATAGTTTTTATGTAAAAGATGATAAAGGCAATAATAATGTTATTTATTACAGGAACCAAGTTGGCATTTTGGAAGATTTAACAAGTAATGTCACACTGTACAAATATGGAAGTAATAATGCAGAACATTATGTTACGTTAAGTGTTGCTACCCCTGGTACTTATGGCATAAAGATGACAAAGAGTGGTGAAAACTATTCTGTTTCGCTTTATAAGATTCCGGATACTTCTGTTACATACACCGTAAATTATGGTGTAAATGGTGACAATGGTACTCTTACAGCAGAGGGAGTTACTTCAGGTTCTACTGTAAATAGTGGCACAAAGGTAACCTTTACAGCAACCCCAAGCAAAGGCTACGCAGTAGAGGGTTGGTACAGCGATGCTAAATGTACTAACAAAATTGAATCTGCAGGAACTAGTAAGACTTATACGGTAACAGTAAATGCAGATACCAATGTATATGTAAAATTCCGTACCGCAGAAACATACACAGTAACATTCAGTTCGAATAACAGTGAATACGGTACTGTTTCCGCTGAATACAACGGAGCTGATTTTACTTCCGATACAAAAGTAACCGAGGGCGATACAGTAACATTCACTGCAAAACCAAAGGTTGGCTACGCTCTTTCCAGTTGGACTGTAAACGATGCATCAGTTTCTTCAACAACTAATCCGTATACAATTACAGTCCAAAAAGACACAACCGTAGTCGCTAACTTTAAAGCAGAAGATTCAGGTACACCATCCGGCTACTATATCCTTTGGGGAAAAAATGCTTCATTTTCCAAGTACGAAGCTAAAGAGCTTTATTTAAAGGATGATGGTAAGTATTACGCAAATTTTGATGTTGCAACTGACAAGATAGGTACGAAAGAAAATTGTTACTTTGTATTCTCTACAAGTAATACAACAAGTGGCGTTACAGCTGAAGAAACCAATGTAACAGTTAATAAAGTCGCTCAAAACAATTTTTATTTTGAAAGTAACAATAGTGATATTAGTGGTGTAGGTAATACAAGGGTTCCAAAAATTTGGAACGAAAATGCTGATTTGCTTGGATTCAAAATTATTGTTTCAGATATTGATTCTTCTAATAAGAAAGTAACTTATTCTTGTGAGCCTACTTTTGATGTAGCTCCTGCTGATACTGTTGAAATCACGGCAAAAGACGGTACAATTCGTGCGGGCTATACTGATACTGGTGCCAGTAAAACAACTGCTGTTTTAGGTGATACAACTCTTTCAATAAAAACTCCTGATGCTAAAGAAATTACTGCATCTGATTCATACAAGATTGATGATAAAAATCGTGCTGTTACTGCTAAGAAAGTTCCTAATGGCTCAACAGTAACCGTTACAACCACAATTGACCCTGACGCAACCTTTGCAGGTCACAATGGCAGTGATTACTATGTTAAGGGATTCAGCGTAAACGGTATCTTTGGCGGAGTTCTTTCACAGACTGAAGGTAAAAATCATAGTAGTGATGTATATACTTATACTTTTGAAGTAAATCAAGAGATTTATGATTCATCAAAGCTTGAAATCACTCCTGTGTATTTCCTCAAAAATGATGATAACTGCGTATATTTCTACATTGAGAACTACGATTCTGCAAAACAAATTTGGGGCAATACTCCTTCATGTTATGTATATTATGGTAGTGGTAAGACAACATTAGAAGCATTAGGCTATTACCCCGGACAACCAATGGTTGATTACAACGGTTCTATCTTTACTCAGATTCCTAAATTTATAGTCAATGGTGATACCACAGAAAAAATTACAGGTATGACGCTTAATAACTATGTTTGGGACGATGTTCATAGAGATTATAACGGTAAAGTTCAAAAAAGTGATAATGCACAGACATACGACTACGATGATTTTGTTAAGATAGCTGAGAGCGGTGCTGCTGCTGATAACATTATTTATCGTTTTAAGTATAATGAATTCAATAATGAACCGGCTGATACATTTGCTGCTTCTAAAGCTGATGCTGCCGGTTGGGAAGTATTCCTTGACTACCAGAATTATCCGACAGATATTTTTGGCAATAAAATTGGTACAGAGAAGCTTGACTATAAGGACACTCAGAGTGTAACCAGTAAGGATAATTATCTTTCAATTATTTCGGACGGTTACCAGAATAACTACATCGGTAAATATGCAACTGCTTGGAGCATTTATAACAAGGCTGGCGATAGAGTGGCTACTATTCCTTCATCAGCTCTCTTGTATGCCCTTGGCAAGACCGATGCGCAAATGGAAACTGCCATTGCTTCTGAATCAACTCCTACTGACTTCCTCCCGGGTAAGGATAATAGAGATAAACATTGGGCAACATTTAAAACCTTATATAATGATTATAAAGGTGTTTATGCTCAGATTAACTTTGAGGCAGCTATCAAAGGCGGTGACGATTATGGCAATCGTCTTGACGGTCGTTGGTACTATTCTCAGAGTAAACAGAAAATCACCGGTGAAATCAAGATTCAGTATGCAAATACACTTGATGACTACAAAGTAGGCGGTTTCCATGAAGATACATTTGCTGATGAAGATGCTTCATCAATTGTCGGTACGACAACAGGAGCAAGTGCATACTTTACCGATCCAGCGGATAGAGTAAGAAAACTTGAAACTGAAGCTGATAATACTCAGGATTATAAGTTTGAAGTTAATGCAACTTCAACTGCAGCATACACATTTGTTGGTTGGTACCGTCTTATTGATGGTGATTACAAAGCAATCAATCCTTCAGATATGAGCAGTTTGACAGGTGCAGTTACACGAAATTCAGATGTAACGCTTGTTGCTCGTTATATCAAAACCCCGGGCGGTTCAATGACCTTCCACCATTCATTGTACAACGGAACAAATGCAGGCGGCGGTAAAGCCACTCCCGAAATTCAGGTTGTTGTTAAAAACAACGAGGGTAAATCTCTTTATGATTCAGGCAGGATTGCCGGCACAGCTTCAATCGATAAGACTAAGATTGCTGAATTAGCAGCGCAAACAGGTCTTACTGTAACTGTTACTCTTTACACAACAACAAAGAACCTTTATAATTTCAATGGTTACTATTCTGCTGAAAACACAACAGATATAACTGCTTTTAATCCTACTACTGGTTTTACAACAAATGTTAGCGGAGACAGAACAGAAGGTCTTGTAACTACATCAGAATATACGTTCTCGTTTAATGAATACTATAATAAGTATGCAAGCACTCTTACTGCTGCTGATGCGGGAACAGTATATTATAATTTCTATTCTGACATTACTTCTATTAAAGTACCGTATAAGGTTCAGTTCTCTTATACTGACAGAATGGGTAATCAAAAGTATTACAACAAGGCAGGTTATGTTGATCCCGAAAACACTTCATCATACACATTTGATGAGAATGCTACTAATGTTGAAGGTGTAGAATCACATTCTGTAAAGGTAACTCTTACAAATAGCTTTATCCTTTCTCTTGCACCGTATGAGTCAAACTTTACAAAGAATCTTACTTGGAATGAGACTCCTGATAGCAATACCGCTTTTGATTCATCAGTTAATACCTCAATAGCGTCAGCTGTTGTTAATTCAACTCAGTCAGACAGAACAATCCACCTTAATATTTATAAAGACAGTGAGGGTAATCCTACTCCGCTTATAAATGATGCTGGTCAATTTAAGCTTTACGAAAAAGATGGTTCACCTGAATTACCTTACGGTTCAGTGTTCTATGAACAAAATCCTGACGGAACTTATAAGTATGATATCACTGCTCCGAAAACATATAAAGATAGTGGTAAAGAACTTCAGTTTATGTATTGGGCAATCTACTCCGATCCGGAATGTAAGAATCTTGTTATTAATGCATACAACAGTGAAGGAGCTTTCAGCTATGTAGCGTATGATAACTGTTGGATAGTTCCTGTTTATGGCGAAAGCTCAACTCCGGTTGCATCTGTTAAGGAAGTTTCTACTTCAACTCAGTTTATGGAAGTAACAAGAAACCAGTGGACAGCTGATAATGCTGACAGCTTCAACGGATTTGACGCTGATCGTATGACTACACTTGATACAGCTGAAGATTTCATTAAGGGTAACGGTGAAGATAAGCTTTACGCTGACTTTGTACTTAACTTCTTCTATAATGGCAAACAGCTCAATGTATTTGATCCTAACAGCAGTAAGGTTCAGACGGGTATTGTGATGCAGAAGTTAGAGTTAGAAAAAGATTCCATTGGTGTAGGTTACAATACTGATATGAAGTACTACGCTAATAAGTACATCAATGATCTTCCTGCAGCAGCTGAAGAAGCTAAAAGTAAAATTTTGACAGGTAATTCAAGTATCGAGTCGCTCACAAAACAGATCGATAATAACAGACTTGATAACAAGAACAGACTTCAGTATTATGCTCGTTTCAATAATACCGAAACTAATGCAAATTGTGTTTATAGAGTTTACACTTATATTAAGTATGTTAATGAATCAAATGAAACTGTTGTTGAACTTGGTAAACCTATCTACTTTACACTCTATGATATTGCGAACGCAACAGTTTAATTTTAAATTTATTGTGTGCAACAGACAATACTGTTGCACACATAAAATTTAGGAAGGAGTTATTTATGAAAAAAGAGTATTCTTCTCCTGAATTTGAATTAGTAAAATTTAAATTCGAGGATATAATTTTGACCGGTAGTCTTGATGATACTCCTGAGGCTACTAAGAGTGATGGTGACGATTGGGGGTAACGATATGAAAAAAACATATTGTTTAAAATCCCTAAAACGCTTTTCCGGATTGTTATTATCTGTATTTTTGATTATTATTTCTACATTTCAAATTTCTGCGGCTTCATATGAAACCGACGGCTTTGTATATTCTGTTTCCGACGGTAATGCGAGCGTAACCGGATATAAAGGTGATAAGACCGATATTGTTCTTCCGCTTAAGCTTCAAAGCTGGTCTGTATCGGAAATTTCTGATTTTGCCTTTGTGGGAAAGACCGCAATAACATCGGTCAGGCTTAACGAAGCAAGATATCTTAGAAGAATCGGTACTGATTCTTTTTACGGTTGTACTTCGCTTGAATCAATTTCAATTCCTATCTGGGTGAGAGATTTTGGTGCTGCCGTATTTCAGAATTGCACAAGTTTAAAATCTGTTACCTTTAACTGTGTGCCGAGTAAAATTACCGATCAGATGTTCTTCAATTGTACTTCTTTAGACAAGGTATATTTACCTGCCGGTACAAGTGCGATTGGTAAGAGTGCTTTTGCTGAATGTAAATCATTATCTGAGGTGTATATTCCTACATCCGTGACTTCTATTGCTTCTAACGCTTTCAGAAACTCTCCGAATGTAACAATCAAGGGCAGTTACGGTTCTTATGCAGAAGAATACGCAAAGGCTAACAATATTCCGTTTAACGGCATTTCTAACTATAAAATTGGCGATGTTAATATGGACGGAAATATTGATATTTCTGACGCAACCCTTGCGCAGAAGTATGTTGTCGGTATTGTTGAACTTTCGGCAGAACAAAAACATCTTGCCGATTATAACAGTGACAGCAACATCACAGTAGTTGATGCAACCCAAATTCAGAAGTTTATCGTTCATTTAAACTAACAATAAAAAACAGGCTCACTTTTTGTGAGTCTGTTTTATTTCGGAGGACGCTTTGCCAAAATACTTAATAGCTGATTTTATCGTTGAAATTGAGCCGAAATTTGATTACTTAAAAAAATTGTGCGAACCGTTTTTGTATGAGGGGGAGAGAAGTGCAGATTTTTCTGCCATACCGTCAGCCTCATACTTAAATTCCCTGTTGAGCCGTATGGTTGAAGGTTCAACCATTGATGAAGCCGAAGAATTTGCAACGGCGTCAATTTTTAACCGCAAAATAATTCACCGTGGGTCTATGCTTGTGCATTCCTCGGCACTCGTTTTTGACGGAAAAGCGTATTTGTTTTCCGCCGATTCAGGCGTCGGCAAATCTACTCATACAAAGATGTGGCTGAAAAGATTCGGCTCAAAAGCTCATATTCTCAATGACGATAAGCCTGTTGTGAAAATTAAAAACGAAGTCCCGCTATGCTGCGGAACTCCGTTTGACGGCGGAAGCGGAATTGCTAACAACGAAACCGTTCCCGTAGGTGCTATAATATTCATAGAACGCTCAGACGATAATTTTGTTACAATTCCCGACACAAAGGAGATTGTACAAAGGCTCTACAGATCAACTGTCAAATTTGTGAATAAGTCAGATGGAATGTCTTTGCTCTCAAATCTCGATAATCTTATTCGGCATACAAAATTTTATGTACTGCATTGCAATACAGATGATTCTGCCGTTGATGTTGCCTATAACAATATAATTAAAAACTGCAAATAAAAGACGGTCTGTTCTCGCAGACCGTCTTGTTATATGTATAAAATTGATTACTTGATTTCCTTAATCCAGCCTTCGGGAGCTTCGATTCTGCCCATCTGAATGCCTGTAAGTGTATCGTAAAGCTTCTTTGTAATCGGACCCATTTCATCCATACCGCTCGGGAAACAAATTTCCTTGCCGTGGTCGTTAATTTTGCCGACAGGTGAGATTACGGCAGCTGTACCGCAAAGACCGCATTCTGCAAAGTCCTTAACTTCATCAAAGTAAACTTCTCTTTCTTCAACCTCAAGACCAAGATAATGCTCAGCAACATACATAAGTGAACGGCGGGTAATTGAGGGGAGAATGCTGTTAGACTTTGGAGTAACAACCTTGTTGTCCTTTGTTACAAAAATAAAGTTAGCGCCGCCTGTTTCTTCAACCTTAGTTCTTGTAGCGGCGTCAAGATACATATTCTCGTCAAAGCCCTCTGCATGAGCGGTAACAATAGCGTGAAGGCTCATTGCATAGTTAAGTCCTGCCTTGATGTGACCTGTGCCGTGAGGAGCAGCTCTGTCAAAGTCTGAAACCTTAATTGTAATAGGCTTTGCACCGCCCTTGAAGTATGGACCAACAGGAGTGGTAAATACTCTGAACTGATATTCTGCCGACGGCTTAACACCAATTACAGGACCGCTGCCGAACATATACGGGCGAATATAAAGTGTTGCGCCTGTGCCGTACGGAGGAACATAATCGGCATTTGCCTTAACAACATTGCAAACAGCCTCAACAAACTTTTCTTTTGGGAATACAGGCATCTCAAGACGCTTACAGCTGTCTTCCATTCTCTGACCGTTAAGATCAGGTCTGAACACAACAATTCTGCCGTCACAGGTGGTGTACGCTTTCATACCCTCAAAGCAAGTCTGAGCGTACTGTAAAACGCCTGCACATTCGCTGATAGTAATTGTGGTGTCGGCAGTCATATTGCCGTCGTCCCACTTACCGTCTTTATAATTAGCTACGAATCTTTCACCGATGGGCATATAACCGAAGCCGATGTTTGCCCAGTCAATATTCTGCTTTTCCATCATAAATACTTCCTTTCAATTTAAGAAAAACCTCATTGGTTATGTACATATTTTAGCACTTTAACACGCAACTTGTCAATGTTATAACAGCATATTTCACCGTTTTTATTATTATTTAGGCTGTTTTTAAAGCATAATATGAATTTTTACGCATACGCAACTTTCATTTAGCAGATATTATATGCAGAAAATTAAAAACATAATATTATATTCTTTTTTGGAACAAAAAACCCGCTTTGCGGATATATACTAAACTCAATAATTTATCGGGGTGATATTATGGCTGAGGTTGTAAAAATTGTTTTGACCGGCGGACCTTGCGGCGGCAAGACTGCGGCATTGGAATATATCAGCGGAGAACTTAAAAAGCTTAATATTCCGACAATTACAATCAGCGAGTCTGCAAGCAGGCTTTTAAGCGCAGGCAAAACTCCCGAAAATATGGGTTCATACGAATTTCACAGAGAGCTGTTTGAAATGCAGCTTGCCGAAGAAAATGAAAAAACGCAGCTTGCAAAGGAAATGAATTGCGAAAAAGTGGTGTTGCTTTTTGACAGAGGCTTGCTCGACAGCAGAGCATATGTTACGGAGAATGAGTTTGCAAAGTATGCAGGTATTCACAATTTGAATGAAGATGTGATACGAAATTCATACGACGCGGTGTTCCATCTTGTGACTTCTGCAGACGGTGCAGAAGAGTATTACGGAAAAGAAACCAATATTTTCCGCAGAGAAGAAAGTCTTGAAAAAGCAAGAGAAGTTGACACAGATGTTATGGCTGTGTGGACAGGCACACCGCATTTGCGTGTTATCGACAACTCAACCGACTTTGATACAAAGCTGAAAAGACTTCTCAAGGAGGTTGTCGCATTTCTCGGAATTCCGAAACCGCTTGAAATTGAAAGAAAATTTTTGATTGAATATCCTGATATTGAATTTTTGAACAGCATAAAAACCTGTCGCAGAATTCCTATTACACAGGCATACCTCACTACTCCCGATGAAGGATATTTCAGAATCCGCAGAAGGGGAGATGGTGACAAGGCTGTATATATCAAAACCGTAAAAATCAAAATATCGGATATTAAGCGGATCGAAATTGAAAATTATATTTCAAAAGAACAATACGACTCATACCTTGCACAAAGACAGTATGTTACGGGCATCATCAGTAAAGACAGATATTGCATTGTCGATAACAACACATACTACGAACTTGATGTTTATCCGTTCTGGAGTGACAGGGCTACAATTGAAATTGAATTGCTCAGCGAAAATCAGCCGTACCAGCTTCCTTCATTTGTTAAGCTTGTCAGAGAAGTTACCTCAGAGCCGAATTACAGGAATCTTGCGCTTGCTCAGAAATACGGAAAGCCTTAATTTTTTCGGCATATAAGTTTGTGAAATAAATTTGAAAAATTTTGAAAAAAGTGTTGACAAATTAGCGTAATATGGGTATAATATAAAGGCTGACTGATGAGGTCAGCAACTTAATGCGCCAATAGCTCAGCTGGATAGAGCAACTGCCTTCTAAGCAGTAGGTCAGGGGTTCGAGTCCCTTTTGGCGCGCCAACCTAACGAATTAGAAAACCCTTGAAAAGTGGCTTAAATAGTGGCTTTTTTGAGGGTTTTCTTGTTTTTGTCATTATACATAGCCTCGTTCAAAGCGTGGCAAAACCTACTTGTTTTACCAAGTAGTACCAAGTAATACCAAATAAACTGTTGTCAAAACTGTTGTCAAAATTTCAAAATTCTCTGACAACAGTTTTCAAAACACAAAATCGGAGGTCAATTTATGAAAAACACAAAAAATGACAAAAACGCAAATCAATCAGCTCGTACCAGAAGAGACAACGGAGCAGGTTCAATTACCCTACGAAAAGACGGAAGATGGATGGGTTCAATTCAGTACGGATATAAAGCTGACGGTAAACCAAAACGCATTACAGTTTACGGAAAAACACAGCAAGAAGTAAAGAGAAAACTAAGAGAGAAAAGTGAAGAGCTTGTTAAAAACGATGGCAATATCATATTAGCTAAATCAATTAAGGATTGGTTTTCAGAATGGTTGTATAAGGAATTAAAATACACCTTAAAACCGAAAAGTTTTGATGCAAAAGAAAGAACGATCAATAAATTTATTATTCCAAATTTTGGCTATATACAAATTAACCAGTTGACATCTAAAGATGTTCAAGCCCTTATAAACAAAATGGTGAAACAGGGGTATTCTTTATCCCAAATAGATAAAGTAAAAACAACAATAGCACAAAAATATCGCTTAGGGATGCAAAATAATGAAGTAACAATAAACCCAGCACTTAATGTGAAATTGCCAGCATCATTGAAAGCTGAGGTGGATACTAAACAGGTTTCAGCATTAAGCGAGGAAGAAGTAAAGAAATTAACCGAGCTGGCGTATAAAACACATCCTAATGGAACAAAAATATACTCCAGAGGAGAATTTATTGTATTTTTGCTCAATACTGGCTTAAGATTTGGAGAGGCAACAGCTTTAACTTGGGATGATGTTGACTTTCAAAACCACACAATTACTGTTAATAAGAGTTATGTTACAGTATTAAATCGGGATAAAAATAATATCAATCCTCGAACCAAAAAACCTTATGCAACTACAATGGTATTGCAACATTCTCCAAAGACAACACGCAGTACAAGAATTATTCCATTAAACAAAGAAGCTCAAAGAGCTTTAAAAGGTTTATGGGATTGCAATAAAAAATACGAGTTGGTATGTGCTAACGAGAATGGAAATCCTAATAGTTCATCTAATTTAAATAGAAGTTTAAAATATATGCTTAAACGAGCGGGTATAAGCACCTCGTACAGTGTTCATTCATTGCGTCACACCTTTGCCACACAGTTATTTCGTAATCATGTGGATATAGAAATAATTAGTCAATTATTAGGACACGCAGACACTACGATAACCTACAACACCTACATTCATATTATTCAGGCGGAAAAAATTGAAGCAGTTGGTTCGTTGGATTTTGTGAAATAAAATACAAAAAAATAGGGGTAACTCGATTTGAGTTACCCCTAAAAATTTAAAAACTATGGGAAAGTCATTAACCCTCTCAATACAAAACCTAATGGTTTTTGATACCTTATTTTGTTTCATTTATTGGCACTTAACCGTTGCATATAATAGTTACATAATTCGATACCGATACGATTCCTATAATTGTCAACGAGGCTGCTATTGATATTGTAAGCAAGAGTGTCGCAAGCATCCTTAATTACTTTTTGTGCATCAACTTTCTTGCCAAGTGTTTTTAATAATTCGTTTTCATCTACGATGTGTCTTTTGTATGTCGCTATTGTAAGTACCGCTTTAATATATTCTCCACTTGAATTACGAAATGTTAATAAAAAACACCCTATTGAACCTTTAGGACTCCCGTTTCCATCAACTTCATCTAAATCGGTAGGATAGTAGTGTCCTTTACCAAGCGCTTCTTGTTTATCATTAAAGAATACATATGGTCGTTCTGCATCCAATAAATACGCAAAAGTAGATTTCTTATTTGCAACTACATTTGAGACAGATGCCGAATACTCATCAATATTATACCAAGTAGACTTGTCACTAAATGGGAAATTACAAATCAAGTTAGTATGTATTTCTGATTTATCAAAACGATGAGTTTTGTCTGATATTAAAAAACTAATACTACGAGACAATTCATCTAATATATTTTGAATTTGACGACAAGGGTTAGTGTAAATCAATGGAGCAAGTTGTCCACACTTCATTACATTTTCTATTTCATGAAGCTGTGTATGAAGCTTATTTTTGCATATAGTATCTACACTGGAATTCACTTCAACAAGCAAGTCCCGCTCTGCTGTAATCTTAACCAACTCTTCTTTATCTTTGGCGTGTATTTCACAATAGCGATCTACCATAGACATTCCTAAGTTAAGTAGCAATACAACTACCGTTAATATCCACCCCAAAACTGTAAGATACCGTCCTTTTTCGCTATTCTCTGTCAACCATCCATTTCCAAAGAAAGCTAAGACTAAAGAGAACCATACACCTAATAGTTTAACTAAAAACAAAGATACTATCCAATTATCTTCAACTACTTGATGAATTTTTGATATTACAGCACCTAATTTATTATTTTCCATTCCTCTTGTTTTCTCCCTTACGAGGACTAATCATCATCAAAATAGAATATTCTCTCACCTTAATGTTTCTCTTAACATTAAGTTTTTCACTTATCGCATATTGATACATTGTCCTATTTGGTTTTACAACCATATCTTTAACTCCCATAATAATCCTCCAAAAATCCAATTCTGACACCTCTCATTTTACAATTTTTTACAATATATGTCAATGGGTTTATTACATAAATGTATCATAACACATTTATTTCAAGAAATATTTTATTTTATGTCAAATATATTTAAAAGGATTATTTTAATCCCATTTGATTTCATCTTTATTATACTTAGACACCCTATCTAATATCCATTGTTTTTTATGGTGGAATTGATTGTCAAAATCCTTAACCTTATTTTTATCTACCTCAAAAGGCTGACTTATCGGTACTGCAAGCACTGACATTTTTAACATCCTTTCTAAAAAAAACAAAATTGGCGTTTATGACCATTGGTACGCCATAAACCAACCCACCTCTTCATCTTCCTCTATGTTGGTCAACCATAGTCTTATCTTCGCTCGCTGTCCAATTATTTTGAGTCGCTGACATCGTGCTACGACCAAGAATCTAAGCCATTTCATCTGTGTTCTACAGAAAGGTAGTTGCGTTCGCATTCTTGACATCTAAAGGTAGATGTTACCACTATACAAATCTGCTCAAGTGAGCTGACACTAAATGTCATAATTGCCTGTGAGTCCTCAGATTATCACAGGGCGATCACTAATATATTATGCCCACAAGCTCAAAAAAAACATTGCAGGAATACAAAAACCGTGTACCCTAAAGTATCACAATACGAACTTATGTGTTACCTTTTGGTGTGTCATCCAAGTGCCTTTTTAGCATTGGCGATTTTGTTGTCTTTCGCCCTGATGCCGTCATTGATGAGATGATAAATCGCATTGATGAGCTTCTCGTCAACGATACCGTTAACTGTAATTTTAGCTGCTTTCTGTGCCTCTTTAACAGCCTTCAGAGTGCCGTCGCCGAAACCATTCGAGTTATCAACCTTTGTCTTGATAATTTTCATATTGTAGAGTGTAATCAACTGCTTTTTAAATGCAAGAGTAGCTGTGTTGTGTGAGCCGTATTTAATCATTTCTTCTTTCACCTCGTTTGTTGTTTTACCGCCAAGCTGTGCGGTTACTGTTTTTGCAAGATTGCCAAGTCTATTGTAAAGCCAGTCACCTGGGCAAGATTTATTTGCAAACCATCTGTGTACAGTCAAAACCATTTCGCCTGATCTTGGCGAATAGTTTAAAGTCTTGTCCTCGTTACCAAACCAAAGCAGTTTAGTCTTGCCGTTACGCTTGCAGATGTCAACGCAGAGTGCAACAAGTTTGCTATACACCTTACTGTTCATGGTGTACGGAGCTACCGTGTCGCTTGCACATTCGATTGTTACCGCCCTCTGGTCATTTGCATTGCTTGATGAACACCAAGAGCGATTGCCCTCATCAACACAAAGCAACACTCTGCCGTCATAGCCGATTCCGTAGTTACAGCTTGCCTCACAAGCTGTGTTCTGAAAAATATTTCCGAGTGTTTCAACACTACACTGACCGACTACACAATGCGGAGTAATGCGGTCAATACTGTGTGTGCGTTTACCGCTGTGGTTTGGCGATAATTTAGTGTAATTTACAAGTTTTGAGTTACTCATAATTATTCCTCACTTTCACAAAGCTGTTTTGCAAGGACATATCCTTCGAGTTCCCACAATTTGTTCTCAATTCTTGCCATACAGATTTCTGTACCGATTTTTTCATCATAGTTTGCTTTGTCAACTGCTCCGCTTGATTCTGTTATAACAAATCCGTTTGGCAGTTTACAATTTACGATTGTTACCTTGCCGTAAACTGTTTCGACCTTGATTTCTGATTTTTCAAGCAATTCGTCAATCTGTCGCTTAGTAACGGTATTTTTCATAATTATTCCTCGCTTTCATCTGTTTTAAATTACAAAGCACCCACCTCAATTAAGAGATGAGTGCTAATTTTATGTATTGTATTTAATTACTTAGGCTCACCATAAGTCATAGCCTGTTCACTATCTGATGTACCCTTAGTTGTAGGATCGACTACAACACCAAGCACTGCGAGTAAAGCAAATACGGTATTCACCACTGCCGTAAGGTTGTTGCCAAGTTCGCCAAAATCAAGTTCAAAACCAAACACCTTAGCTACCGCCTGAATAAGCAGAAGTGCCGCAGGAATAAGTGCAAGCCAAAATGTTTTGTTTTTAAATCTTACTGTCCAGTTAATCATATAACCAACTCCTTTAAATATTCTTTTCTGGTAAATGTAATGCCAGTTTATATCTATCAGTGCAATATGTGTCTCCGCCAAGATTGTGATACTCTTTATACAGGTCAATCAAATTGAGTTTTTGGATTGAGGTGATACTACCCTTTGCAAGACACTTATCACACAACTCTAAGATACTATTTCTCAAACCTGCCTTCACTGCTTCAGCCAACTTAACCGACATATCCCACTTCTCTGTATCAAGAGCAATATGAGATTCTAACATTTCTTCAATTTTGTTAAGTTTCTCTATTGTGTCATTAGTGTTGTTTGTATTTCGCACCCAACCGATTATTTTACGGCGTAGAGGAGTGACGATAGCAGTCAACACTGTCAGTATAGCAGTAGCACAGCCAAAACATACACTAATAGTTTTAATAATTTCAATTATTCCATTACTCATTCAATCACCACATTGGTTATTACTCCTTCACTAATTGATGCTTAATTGTTCATTTTTTAAATTTATAGTATTTACAATCCAGTCGCAATGGTCGGCTGGTGCAGCATACATCTTATTGATAGCAGATATATTGATACAATTATCAATTGTTAGTACATTAGGCGTGTCCGCATACGCTCCTTTGAGCGTGCGTGCCTGTATTTCTGTACCTCCGAAATCACAATCTTTGAAGGTGATTTTTGCGCCAACTTTAATAGGTAAGCCAAAATCGCTGTTATCGGCATTATCGTGACTTTGATAACCTATCGTGCAATGCGTAGGTATGATTTTACAGTTTTCAATTAAGCCGACTTCGCCAAAACTGTGGCCGCAGCCAAAGACTGGCACTGTTGTCTTATTCGCATAATCCACACAATCAGCACGACCGCCCCACTTGAAGATACAATTAGATACCGTCCATTCAGTTGCATAGCCTGTGCCGCCGCGAACCGCACGCACGTCATCCATTTCAATCAGCATATCTACAGGAGCCAAACCGCTCTTGTAGTAGCTGCCTACCACGCAGGCAATCACCATAAATGTCGCATGAGAGATACCATGCAGTGCCAGGTCTGCATCTGTACCGAACAGGAAGGGACGCAGATACAGGGATGTACCATACTGGTCGGGCACCCAATCCTTTTCCACCTCTACGAATTTTCTCAGATATTCTACTGCATCATCCACATCAAACTGCGGCAGGCACAGTCTTTCTGCGGAATTGTTCATACGCTTGAAGTTTTCCGCAGGGCGGAACATCTGCACCTCGCCGCTGGGTGTGCGGTACGCCTTCAGCCCTTCAAAAACCTCTGCGCCGTAATGGAATACCAGTGCGCCGGGATTCAGAGAAATATCCCCAAAGGGAACGATACGAGGGTTCTGCCAGCCGTTTTCGCTGTCATAATCCATCATGAACATGTGGTCTGTAAATGCTACGCCAAAGGGCACGGTAGCAGGATCGGGTTTCACCTT
>OGOX01000946.1_pt1 | contig 19879 bp, 18 predicted proteins | sample 1552761 | NCBI WGS metagenome assembly OGOX01 (sample SAMEA2580212, study PRJEB22360) | human gut metagenome | biome: human gut; feature: human-associated habitat; material: faeces | place: Denmark | collected 2008/2010
ACGCCATCATCAGGCAGGAGGAACCACATTTTGCCGCTGCCCTCCAGGCTCAGAGAAACGGCACCGAACTGATCCGCCCAGTAATAGGTGTTGCTGCCGCCCTTGTGCATAAAGTCGCACTCCACGGTCTCTCCATCAGCACTGAGCAGGTGGAACAGGCTCTTTTCCGTTCTGGCCTCGTTAAACTCACTGTGCCACTTGGCGCGGTAGTAGATGGTAGAGGCCAGAGCCATAACGGTTTCAGGGTCCATCGACAGTCCATCAGCCTGCGCTTCCAGCAGTCCTCCGGTCTGCTCATTGATCCAGTCCCGCAGAGCCTGATTAAACTCCTCGCTGCCCATCTCGCCACGGAAGGAGGAGGCGTAGTAATTCGTTGCCAGACTGTCCATGGTGGACTGGTTGAAATTCACGGACTCATTCAGCCACAGGGAGTTTGCCAGAATGCTTGTCACGGCACCGTCATTGCTGTAATTGGCGTTCCAAACACTGGCTGCCTGTGCGCGCAGAGTCTCAATACTTTCACTGCCCAACAGATCAAGGATCTGCTGGCGACTTTCACCGTCCGTCACCTCTGCCAGCATGGCAAGGGCCATGTAGATGTTTATGGGAGAGTAGACCTTGTTCGCACCGTTGGAATTGCTGAGAAACTCCCGGATCGAGCTGGCAAAGAAAGCTTCCAGACCGTCTGCATAGCCCTCCGGCTGACTGCGCTGGGCTTTTCTGTCCGCCTGCCAGGCGTCATAGACCACATCAAAGCCATCGCTGTCAAACTCGCCGGTCTTTTCATCGAAATACTCCATCTCATTGGGGTAGGGAGCCATTTCCGGGTAACTTGCCAGTGCAAGCGCATAAGCCGATGCAGTACTGTTGGGTTTCTTTTCTTCCATGTTGGTATCTCCTGCGCAGCCTACCATAGAAATCAGGCAAGCCGCTGCGAGGCATAGCGCTACAATTCGTTTCATACTGCGTACCCTCCTTAGTCTACGATGGTGTCTGTGCAGATTACCTGCGTTATGATTTCCATAGCAGTCTCGCCGTAGCGTGACCACCAGCTATTTACACCCTGGGTCGTTGCCACAAAGTTGCCTTTGCTGGCAGGGTAACTGATAAAGTTCCAGATAGCACCGCCATCGTAGGTGCCCATGGAACCATTTCCAAATTCCTTGGTTTCCAAACCGGTGCCGCAGACACCGAAGAGCGGCCAGTAGTGGAAGTCGATCCACCCATCTTCACCAGCGGGTCGGAAACTGACGCCATAGCTCATGCCATCGGTACTGTATTCCTCAACCTTGTATTCCCAACCAGAAAGAAGCGGCACACTGACGCCAAATCCGCCGTGTTCGTAGGAAATATTACTTGTGTCAGCGGCGTCCACGAGATCAAAGCCTGCATAATAGGTTTTGGTGTCATAATCACCGGTACCCCGGAAATCCATAACCGATTTGCTGATCCGGTAGGAACCTGCGGGAAGCTCTCCGTACAGACGGCTCCAATTCACTTCCCATTCTGTTTCCGTATTGTTAGGAATCATCCATGCTTCTGACGTCCAAGCAAGCTCATGCTCCATGGGAAGTAGGTCAACCGCAATCCACTCGCCATCCTGCAGCATTTTGAGTCCGTAGTAACTGCCGGTCTGCAGCTCACCGGTTGGTTCTCCATCTTGCTGCGTACAAACAATGGTCAGTCCAGACGGGGTAATATTCCTTGCAGTAAGCTTCACTCCCCAGGGATCCTGATAGGCGCTTATCGACGGAGTACGGCTGATACCAACAAGACCGGATATTGCCGGAGTGCGTTCGCTCTGTTTTCCATTGATCCAAACCTTGTCGGTGGCCTTGATCACATCGCCCATCTGCACTTCAAGGAATAGATGCCACTGAGCCATATCCTCTGATCCTGCCTCAGGGACCTTACGGTCAATCGTAATGTCCCACCCATCCAATGCACCGTTCTCAATACGGTGACGACGCACATCTGTAATCTCATGCCGAATTGATCCGCTGCCTTCCTGCAGTACGATCAGAACAAGATTCTGCCGTTCAAAATAGGCGTTATCATATTTGTCGCAGGCATCCAAAAAGCCGATTGTGCTGTCGGAGTAGGCTGTCTCTCTTCGTTCCAGACTATAAATGTCCTTGTATGCCTCGTAATAGGCTTCCAATTCCGCTCTGGAACTGATCACGGTGTGGTAAGGATAGCCATCTTCAGATCCGCCATTGGTCCGGATGTACTGCGCCTCAAAAGCGTATGCTTCCGGTTCAGGCGTCACGGAATCTGGATCAGCTTCATTTCCTACAATGGTCCATCCGAGTTCCGTAAGCTCTTCTATGACCTGTTCCGGAATATCGGTCTGCGTACCGTCTTCCAATTTCACACACCAATACGCACCGGTCCTGCCTGGATAGGTTTCCGCAATCCCATCGTGGAAGATCAAAATCTTATCGCCGGTCCCCAAGCCAGAGAACAGACCTTCCTTATCCTTTCGGTTGCTCATGATAATGGGTGAGTTTCCATCGATGAACATATACGATCCGTTGTCCGCTACTAAGCAGCGTCCGACAGAGAAACTCATGGAGTGATTTATCATATACCAAAGGCCACCCGCACAAAGTAGCAGTATGACTCCTATCACACAGAGGGGAATAACCCATTTCTTTTTCTGTTTCATATCAGCAGCCTCCTTTTCATATCAGACATGAATCCCTTATTGATATAGACGCAAAAATAGGGAAAATGTTCCCTTGTGATGCGATTTAGAGAGTTGCCGGAACAAGTGAGTAGCATAATCGAAGTCAAAGGCAACCTCACGATCGTCACTTTGCTTCATCACTCATTATACGACCATCGACAAAACCCTACAACCCACCTAAGTTCCTGTGCATACCAAAACGGCAATACCTGATTGGTATTGCCGTTTTGGTATTAACTCTTCAGCTGTCTATCCTTTGCAAAGGCCATCAGCGCCTCATGCTCGTTGGGGATCTGCTCATCCAAGACTGCATCCAGGCATTCCTGCAGCACACGGCCAATGGTCGGTCCCTGAAAGCCCAATGTCATTATATCATGTCCATTAGCTGCCAAGTCCTTGAGTGTGAAGCAGCTCTCTTCCTGCAGGATCTCATTGATCATTTGCGATACTTTCTCAAAGATTGCGATCCGGTGTCTGCAGATGGCCGATTGACCAAGCGTATCTGCCTTGTGCAGCTCGATCAGTTGCCGGGTAGCATCCTCACCGTGCTTGCTCAAAAGCCGTTTGATTGGTTTCCTGTCGGCCGTGATGGGCATGTCATGATAGCGAACGAGTCTTACAATTTGTTCTTTGCTGGCGTTATCGAAGCGAAGTCTACTGAGGATACTCTCCGCCATTGAAGTACTCTGATCCGAGTGCCCGAAGAAGTGGCCAATGCCATCCTCGGCGAGCGAGAAACAGGAAGGCTTCCCAATGTCATGCAGCAGGGCTGCCCAACGAAGCACCGGTTCAGGGGTGATACTTTCAATGACCGCGATGGTATGGTCCCAGACATCCTTGTCATGATGTGGATTATGCTGCGCAAAGCCAAACATGGGTGTGAGCTCCGGGATCGGGACGGCCAGCACATCGGCGAAGTCCCGCAGAACACCTGCCGCGCCCTGAGCGCAGAGCATTTTGGTAAGCTCAACCAGAATGCGCTCCGCAGCGATACCTTTGAGCAAGTGCTTGTTCCTGTGGATGGCCGCTTCCGTGGCAGCTTCGATCGTCATGCCATACACGGAGGCGAAGCGAAGGGCTCTGAGCATTCTCAGGCCATCTTCCTGGAATCTCCGATCTGGATCTCCCACGCAGCGGACAAGGTCGCCGGCAATGTCCGCCTTGCCTCCTACGAAGTCAACAACACCTGTCCTGGGGTTGTAGGCCAGAGCGTTCATGGTGAAGTCCCGGCGCTCAAGATCGTCCTTCAGGCTGCGGGTAAAGCTGACTGAGTCCGGATGCCGATGGTCGGAGTAGTCCCCGTCAACGCGATAGGTCGTGATTTCTAGAGGCTCTTGGTCGATCACAACAGTTACAGTCCCATGCTTCAAGCCAGTCTCAATCAGGTGGTAGCCTGTAAAGATCTCCTCCACCTGCTCTGGGAGCGCGTTGGTGGTGATGTCCCAATCCTTCGCAGGACTGTTGTCACGCACATAATCACGCACTGCGCCACCAACAAGGTACGCCTCATAGCCGGCCGCTTCAAGCATCTCAAATGCTGTATTCACTTGTGGTGGCAATTTCATCATAAGATCACATCTCCAGTGCGGCGAGGAACAGCGCATTGAGTTCCTCCCAGTCCTTCGTGATTTCTCTCGGATACTGCTCCACCAGAGCACGCACCTCTGCAATGCTCCGATCCATGTAAGCGTTGAGGATATCGATTCTCGGGATCATCTTCACCTCAGGGGAGTTCATCTTCAGATCAAGCAGCTTCGCAACGGTTTTCTCCAGGTAGTCCGGAAGCTGGCTCGCCGCCAGTTCAGAAAAGAGCATTGGGGGCGGAGTACCTTTTTCAAGGATCCACCGGCAAGCAAGGATTGGCCGCAGTACATAGAAGTACTTCTTGGCCTTCACCATGTCGCCGCGCAGGTATTCTCGATAGTTTCCTTCCGCCATCTGCAGATAGTGCCAAAGGCCACTCTTGGATGAGAAGTAGCGCCGCATGACGGGCTTAAACGCCTCAGTGAAGTCAGTGGTCTGATACACGATGGGAGAGGAAAACCACTCAAATACGGTGGGGTTGGATTTATGGAGCAACTTCAGTGTCTTGTCCACATCCCAACCGTTGATGTCCAGAACACCATTGATGGGCAGCTCGATCACATCACGGACCCGGTTGAGCCTGAGATAGCTCTCTCTGGGGCGCACATAAATGAAGCGCACATCATAGTCGCTGTCCGGAGAAGCAAAGCCCCAAGCACGGCTACCGGACTCCACGGCCAAAAGGATGTGGCAGTTCTCCCGCTGCTCGATTTCATGAAGCTTTTCTTTGATCAATGCTTCCACGGTCAACACCGCCTTTCATCATTGTATTTCAGTCTGCTGCCTTAAAGTTATAGACAGGACGGATCCGCTCAATAATCTCCGCAGTAGGGCCGATTTGAGCGACGATCTCCTCCATGCTCTTATAGGCCATGGGAGACTCGTCCAGCGTGTCGGGCACAACACAGGTGGTGTAGATACCCTCCATTTCCTTCTGGAACTCCTCCATGGACAGAGCATTGAAGGCCGCCTTGCGGCTCATCAGCCGGCCGGCACCATGAGGTGCGGAGCAATTCCAATCCTCGTTGCCCTTGCCGATGCAGATCAGGCTACCGTCACGCATGTTGATGGGGATCAGCAGCTTCTCGCCGGCCTTGGCGGAGACAGAGCCCTTACGCAGGATCATGGCGTCCGTATCAATATAGTTGTGGATGGTGGTAAACTCATCGACAGGAGTAAGCCCCATACCAGACAGAATCACATCCACCATTGCTTTGCGGTTGAGTACGGCGAACTTCTGAGTCAGCTTCATGTCGTGAATGTAGTCGTCAAAAAGTGCGCCTTCCACATAGGCAAGATCCTTGGGAATGCTCAAATCGTGCTCACGCTTGAGAGCCGTGATCGTCTTTTGAATCTCCTTGAACCGGCCCTCCGCCTTCATCTGATCGATCGTAGCCTTGATCTGATAGTGTGCGCCACCCCAAAGAGCACGGCGGCCCTCGTCCTGATAGAAGTTTGCAACCTCAGTCCCAAGATGCCGGCTGCCGGAGTGGACTACCAGAAACAGCCGCCCATCTTCCGCACGATCCACCTCAATGAAGTGGTTTCCGCCGCCAAGGGAGCCGATGCTTCTCATCGCACGATTGAGGTTGACTTGATCTGCGCAACACAGCTGAGACAGATCGAGTTCCGCATTCAACGCATGGATCTCGTCTCTCACCTCTCGACCGTAGGGAATCTCCTTCCGAATCAGCGCGTCCAAACGCTCGAAATTAATCTCACGCTCGGACAATTCCACCGTTTCCATGCCGCAGCCGATATCAACGCCGACCATGCCTGGAACGATTTTGTCCCGAATGGTCATGGTGGTACCAATCGTACAGCCCTTGCCAGCGTGGACATCAGGCATAACGCGGATCTTGCAGCCCGCGAATTCCTTTTGATCACAGACCGACTGGATCTGGGCGCGGGCTGCATCTTCCAGTACAGGGGTATAGCAGAAAGCGGTATTATATAATCCTTCTATCTTTACCATAGCGATTTCCTTTCTTACTTCCTATTTTACGGATAGGCTCCGTTAATTGCAACAGCTCTCTTGGTTGCAAAAAAAAAGGAGGTAATAGCCGATCCGCTATCGCCTCCTGCAGTACACACTTATGCCACAATTGCCGCATACCGCTCCGAGCCTAGGACATCCATCATCAAAGCGAAGGGAGACAGGATGCCTGACTTCAACATGGAAAAGATACGGGCATTGCAGCCGGATACCAACGCGACACCTTGATCATTGACACTGACAGGCTGCTGCCGATTACGGCTATTCACATTCCAGAACACCAGATCGGGCAACCGATATCCATGCTCCGAGAAGAGCTTCTGCGCATACTCAAAGTTCGTCAGAGAGCAATCTTCGGTGCAGTAATCAAACTCCATGTCCGAAATGATGAAGATCTTTGAGGGCATCTCTTCCTGCGGGACATGGTTTTTCACCGCAGCTTTCAAAACAAGCTCGAACACGCGCTGGATATTCGTGTTGGCCACTTCATTGAACTGATGGCAGTACCGCACCTTTTCAAGGATATCCTTTCCCTCGATCTCCACCAAGCGGGGATTCTCTGAGAAAGTGATGAAGTGGTTATGAAACGCTCCCGTATTTCGCTCGGCATAATAAATGCCCAGGGAGAGCGCGACCGTGGCAGGGATGGGATCTGAGCCGCCATACATGGAGCCAGAGCCGTCAATGACAACCAACGCATTCTCTCCGCCTGTGAAATCTTCCTGAGCGTTCCAGGTGACATCAATCGCTTTCCGCTCTTCTGTTCTAATGTCCCTTTTGAAGAACGGAGCGATTATCTCATAAGGGGTTAGAGTGCCCGTATGGATCTGCTCGACTTCTTCTGTCACTCGGTTCATAAAAGCTGTGTAGCGTTCGCTGTCATTACGCAGGAATGCCTTCCGGTACTTGAGCATTGCTTTGGAAGGCTGCTTGGCATAATCGAAGGCATAGTCCTTCTCGCGGAGGTTATTTTCAATGATGCTGATCTTCGCCCGCAGTGCGCTAAGGGTTTTGCGGTACTGTGCATCGTTCATGCCCAGCGCACGGGCGATATGCTTTGCCTGCCGAATCACGTCATCGTTGGAGGCATTGACAGATGGGAGCCACTTGGCCAAAAGGGATGCCGATTCGCCCGTCTCCAGCGCTTTGCAATCGGCTTCGAGTTGCTTTTTGATATACGCAAGAGCCTCCCGCTCACATTTGGTACCCATCAGGGCAAGGAGATCGTCATAGCGTCCATACTCTGTAATGTAGGGGATGTTCTTTTCCACAGACTGAGGCTCATTGTGCGCAAGCCACTTGAGGATGGTGCGGAAGACGCGGCGCTCCCCGATACCGCCACGGATATCTCTTGCGAAAAACAGCGTTTTCATGGCGAGATCAGCATTCTCTGCGTATGCGCGGAGGAATCGATTTGTGATCTCCTCGTCACTCTCCCGTCGGAGTGCGCCGATGGTCGCAAACAGATCCAAACACTCAGATTGGGTGGATTGATATGTAACCGCTCCGTTTTCCGTATGGGTCAGATTCGCTTCGTTCTTTAAATACTGCAGCATGATGATCCCTCCTAACGCAATCGCAGTATAATAAGACAAGGCCCGGTTCCAAAAGAAACTGTAAATTTCAGCGTAGTAACGCCGTGGTCAAAACTTCCCTGACAAGAGGCTTTTTGCTGTACGGGCCTTTCACAAGATGCCATCATGGTCAAAAGATAGTTACGATTACTGTCGGATGCATGTTGTGTTGCTGTTGGCATCTTTCTCTGTAAAACAAGGCACCATATGAAGTGGGAATCGAACCCACGAACGACGGGTATGAACCGCTTGCTTTCACCATCTTAGCTATTCTGATCGTTTGCTGTTGGTGCCTTTCCTTGGAAATGCAGCGGTCTGGCATTGTAAAACTCAAACGGTTTTGGCTACGAGGCCTGGCGTCAGAAGTCTTACAGTACTGCCAGCCGCTACATCTTACAAGACGCCGCTGGTTATCATCACAAAGGGACTTTCACCCTTTATCGTCCGGCCTGAAGCCGCATGCTCCATAAGTGAGCTAATGTTGATAGTGTGGATTGCTGTTGGCGTCTTTCACAAAGCGCATTCATGTTCCAACTTCGCCGGAAAGCTCATCGGAAGTAGCCTCTATGATTAAAAGTCATATGCTTCGTAGTGTTGCTGTCTGCGCTTTTCTTGACCTAAGGATACCCTCTGGATCAGGAAAAATCACGGAAAAAAAGTTGCGAACTCATCAGGTGGGCATAGAAGGGATTCTCCATTTTGGAAGAATATCAATGTAGTCTGATGCTCTTCCGAAAAGTGTTGATTTTTTTCGCAGTCTGAACATAATCATAGTAAGACACTTTGTGTCGAGTATTCGGTATTGATAGGATTGCTTTGATGCTGTCCGTTCTTTTGGACATCTAACAATCTAAAGTGATACTACCTGGCGAAGAGGAGGTGGAGTGCATGGCATACAGCGAGTTGGTCAAAAGCTTTGAACGGATCCGGAACTATATGCGCGAGTTCTATGTCTATGGATTTAAGAACCGTGATGAGTATGGAATGAAGAGCGCCAGGAGCTATGACAACGAACGGCGCAGAATTGAAAGCTGGCTGGGCGACTACATGTCTTTTCATCAAGAGTCATCCGGAAAGAAAGTATTTCTCTCTATGGATAGCCGGAGAGTTCCCTGCAATCCGCTTTATAAGGCATTCAAAGCGAAGAGCTTCACGGATAAGGACATTACTCTCCACTTCTATATTATGGATCTTCTTGCGGATGGCAGTGCGCTATCTTCCAAGGAGATTGTTGACCGGATCAACGATGACTACCTCTCACATTTCAACGGAGACTTCTCCCTGGATGAGTCCACCGTGCGGAAGAAACTCAAGGAATATGAAGATATCGGTTTATTGCAGTCGGAGAAAATCGGGCGTGAAGTCATCTACCGGAGGACTGACAATGCTGAAATCGACTTGGATTCCTGGGCGGATGCGCTTGCCTATTATTCAGAAGCAGATCCTCTTGGTGTCGTAGGTTCCTTCCTTTTGGATAAGCTGAAACACACAAAGGACATCTTTCGCTTCAAGCACCATTACATTCTGCACGCGCTTGATAGCGATATTCTGTGTGATCTGCTGCTGGCGATCAACGAGCGCCGAGCAGTGGAGCTCTCTATCTGCAGCTTGCGCAATGGGCGCGACTACCAACGAACTGTCTGCCCGCTAAAGATCTACAGCAGCACGCAATCCGGCAGGCAATATCTCCTCGGCTACCACTACCGTGGCAGGCACCTGATATTCTTCCGCTTGGACGCGATCAAGAAAGTCACAGCCGGAAGCGTTGAAAAGCAGTATGAAAAGTACTTAGGTTTCCAGCAGAAATTCGATGAGCATCTCTGGGGCGTTTCGACTGGCCCGGACTATAACCTGGATCATATTGAGATGACGATCCACTTCGGTCCCGGTGAGGAATTCATTCTTCATCGACTGGATCGCGAAAAGCGCCACGGCCGCATAGAGCTCTTGGACGATCAGACCTGCCGTTTTATCGCCGATGTTTATGACGCTTCGGAGATGCTGCCGTGGATTCGAACCTTCATCGGTCGCATAGTAGACCTTCAATGCAGCAACAAATTTGTTGTTAAAACCTTCAATGATGATCTCAGGCACATGGAAGCCATTTATGGGGGTGAGACAGATGCTGTTTAGTGAGATCTACGGCAGCTACTTCAATGTCGTTGCCGCTGTATTGTCCGAGGCTGCGGAAAATACACTGACAACTGGCAAACTGACTGCTATCGTGCAGGAAAAAGCGTTTGCGGAAAGTGTACTGTCCATTCCTGCCGCCTTGCAGTCCGGAGCATGGCCGTTACTGGACAGCGGCTACCATACGGTGCTGCGAGGAAAGCCGACAATGCCTTTAACCACTTTGCAAAAGCGATGGCTGAAGGCCCTTCTCTCAGATCCGAGGATCGCTTTATTCGATCCAGACATGAGAGGTCTCGAAGACGTGGAACCGTTATATACCCAGGATACCTTCGTCCGGTTTGACCAGTACGCAGACGGAGATCCCTATTCCGATCCCAATTATGTTCATTGCTTTCGCATGGTATTGCGAGCGATCCATGAGAATCGGAAGATGCGAATTCGATTCCACGGACATACTGGAGTCCGCCATTCTTTTGTCTGCAATCCGTACCGCTTGGAGTATTCGGAGAAGGACGATAAATTCCGGATCTTAGTGACGGGGATGCGGAGGACGAACACGATCAACATGGCCCGTATTCGTTCCTGCGAGCTGCTGGAAGAATATAACCCAGGCGCTGTGACCGTGCCGAAAGGACGCCTCAAAGCACTTACGCTACTTCTCCATGATGAGCGCAATGGCTTGGAGCGTGTCCTATTGCATTTCTCCCATTTTGAAAAGGAGACGCAGAAGCTGGACGAGCGGCTATATCGAATCACACTCCGATATGACCAAGATGATGAAACAGAGTTGCTGATCCGCGTATTGTCCTTCGGGCCAGTCCTTGAGGTCGTGGCACCCATTACGTTTCGGCAACTCATGAGAAATCGAATTCAAAAGCAGGCATTGTATGCAGCCAGAGGATTCAGTCAATAACAGAAAAATGAGGGCTTTCACTACATGTGTGAAAGCCCTCAACAATTTAATGATACAGTAATCGCGCAGAGATGTCAATCTGGTCTTGCACATTCGCGCCACATTTCATTGTAATGACCAGTTTTTTGAAAGATAAGTTGTGTCTTTCCTGCATTGATTTTTTGCCTATCCTATGCTATCTTATAGATACAGAAAGGGTGAGTCCAATGTACAGCTAACTCCCTCTCAACTCAAGAAAGCGAGGTTAAATTGATGTTAGATACTAAGAACGAAAGATGAGCCTTGACTGCTTTTGCTGGTGGTCAAGGCTCATCTTTTTCGTGTAAATCACAAGTCCCGAAAGGGGCTTTTTTTGTTTGCAGGTAATTTGATAATCATCTGTATTCAAGGTGCCAATAGGGATAATTCGCATTGTCCGTTCTTTTGGACACCGACAGCTCTATGATGATTACAATCGAACGAAAGAAGGAGCAATTGCCGTGGAGTACACTCCAGCGCAATTACAAAAGGTCGAAACAGCCCTGACTCTAACATAGCAGATTTAATCTGTGCAAGACGCACTCAATGGCGTTTAGAGCGCAGGATTCCATAAAATGCAAAAATGCAAAAAGCTATATAGAGGACTGGACATGCGCATTTTGACCTGTTATAATAATATAATGCATCCGGGTATAGCGAAGTTGGTATCGCGCCTGGTTTGGGACCAGGAGACCGTGCGTTCGAGTCGCACTACTCGGACCAACGAAAAAAGGGACTCTGAAATTGCTGATTTCAGAGTCCCTTTTCCTTGTTCAATGTCTACTGTGATGTTGGATCTAAATCCGTCGAATTCGACGGGTTTAGGCAGTTAGCCAGATCCGATTCATAATCACCACGCACTACCGCACTCGGTGAGTGAACGACATTAACCTGCACATTGACACTTGCGTTCATAAAAACGCCGATCTTTTCAGCCGCGCCTCGCTTCATTTGTTCTGTCACATGCGTGTAAGTGTCCAGCGTGAATGCGGCACTATAGTGGCCGAGCATGCCAGCGACCGTTTTTGCATCTACGCCGCTCTGAATTGCTAAGGTCGAAAATGTATGTCTCAAGTCATGAAAGCGAACGCTTTCATCCACTCCGGCAGCGGCGAGCATTTGTTTGTGTAAATGTCGAAGAGAGTCCGGACTCCAGTAACCATTAGTTCTTGGACACCAAAACATGAGGGGACTATCCGGATGCTTGTTGTGCTCATCTATGAGCAAAGCAACAGTATTCTCCGGAAGAGCTATTGTTCGAATCGAATTCTCAGTCTTCGGTACAGAAATGCACAACTCTCCCCCAGAACGAGTGAGCTGCTTGTTAACCGTCAGCATTCGTGTTTCCGGATTCAAGTCGGCCCACTCCAGGCCAAGTAATTCTCCCCGTCGAAGCCCACTTGTCAATTCCAAATAGAAAAGCGCATAGACCCCAAGTCGCTTTGCCTCATCCAGATATGCACCTATCTTGTCCTGCGGCAGGACGTGCATTTCTTTCTTTTCACGCTTTGGGATTTTGCAGTTATCGCAAGGGTTGAAGGGAATAATCCGCTCCTTAACTGCCTGTTTCAGAGCGCCGCTCAATACCGCATGAATGTGCTTCACGGTGCTTGCAGACAATGGCTCATATTTCCGATTTCCATGGTTGTCTAAGCGGCCCTGTGTGTGCAGATCATTGTAGAAGCGCTGAATCTGGATTGAGCTGAGCTTTGAAAGCTGGATATGGCCCAAAACCGGGATGATGTGGTTCTCGATCATGCTCCTATAACCATCTGCTGAGCTGGGGCGAAGATTTGGCTTTGTGTAGGAATCAAACCAAAGCCGAATCCATGTAGAAAGGGGCTGTGAATCATATCCTTTGCCCTTGCGATAATAAGGCCCTGTATCCTGTTGGATGGCTCGTGCCAGCTTCGCTGCGCATTCTTTTCGTGTCTTAGCAAAAACGCCCTTTTGAATACGCTTTCCCGTTAGAATATCGTAGCCGGCAGTATATCGACCTTCCCAACAGCCGGGGTATCTCTCTCGAATGCTGCCTTCGCCATTCGCTCTTTGCCTACCAGCCATAATGATCTCTCTTTTCCATTTGCGTCTGAGCATCAAGCCACGAGAGAAATTTTCCTTTGTCAATATAGACCCTTTGACCACTTACTGTATGGGGAAAGTCATCTCTCTTTAGAAGTCTATATGCAACCGTAAGACTGCATCCGAGGGTCTTTGCAACGAGCGGCATCGTCATCACATCCGGAAGATCTTCTTTGCGCCGGATTCGCGGCATCTTACTATCGTCCATCCTTGTCACTCCGTATAGAAGAGAGAGTCCTTCTCTTCTGTTTGCACATTTAGCCAGGTAAGGAATTTATCTTTCGGCACGAAGATACGACTTCCAACTTTGAAGGCAGGAAAGTCGATGCGCTTCACAAGCTCATAGACCTGAGACAGCCCGAGGCCGAGGAAATTGGACACCTCTTGAACATTGAGGATAAGGGGTAGCTCATCGGAATTCTTATACTGGCAACTTTTCATTTTGCATTCCTCCTGTGAAGTAATCTATATCAATACTTACGAGGAGGTTTGGTAACCAACAACAGGTTCGTACAAATTATCAGCAATAGAAAGCAGAAACTGCATTTTATTTGTGGCGAATTTGCCGCAATTAAACGGCAGTTGCGTTGGGGCGTTATGAGATTAGCTAAAAAAGAAGCACTTACGGATCAATACCGTAAGTGCCTCTCTATGGGTTTTCAAATTACTGGATGGCGTCTTTGAAAGCCTTTCCTGCTTTGAACGCAGGTGCCTTAGATGCAGGGATATCAATCTGCTCACCTGTTGCAGGATTCTTGCCAGTACGGGCAGCACGTTCTTTGACCTCGAAAGAGCCGAAGCCCACCAGCTGCACTTTGTTGCCAGCCTTCAAAGCGCTCTCAGTAGTCGTGATAAATGCAGCGAGAGCAGCCTCGCAATCCTTCTTGGAAAGGCCACTCGCTTCAGCCATTGCGGCAATCAGTTCGGTTTTATTCATAGTTTTTCTCCTTGATGTTATTTTGTTTTCTGTATAATTGTTTAGGTGCCTATGGAATGAAATGACAAGACCCTCTTAGAGTTTTTCACGCACCATCATAAGGGCATAACCAAGTAGATTTTGGCCTTGCCATTTTGCCCGGTCAAGTCTGCTTGGATCACGCATGGATAAACCAATGCCCCAAATCCGATCATTTACAGCACACTCAGCAAGAAATGCATTTCCAGTATCTTTCAGTCTCTCCCTTAGATCAGGGTTCTGCGTAAACTTTGCGAAAAGCCCCTCATAGACGACGATTTGTCGAATACCGTTCCATAGGCTCTCATCATAGCCGGATACAAGCCGTCCAAGAGCCTTTATCTCGGCAGCATTATCCGTAGCAAGAATCTGTGTGGCAACCTTTTCATCGCCAAAGGAAAGTGCCTTGCGGTACATCATATACTGCTCCATTGAGGAAAAGGTGATACCATTGTGCGTAAATGTGGAAGGATACCAGTTGCTAAGGTATCCATTCTCTTCGTTATTGTTGTGAAAACAGATAACAGTCATTCCCATTTCCTCGTTCCTCCATAAACGAACATCTTCTCATGCATGGATATCTCTGACATATTACTATTATACCGAGCGCAGGATGAAATGGCAATCCCAACTTTTTTACTGTCAATTTCTACTTCTTCCTTATTTGGATGTAACTCCAGTAAGTCAACAGAGGGCCAGCCCCATTAGAGCTGGCCCTCTATGCACCAAAAGGCATACTTTTTGACGTACTGAACTGAACATGAAAAACACGCCCCAAGAGTGCGCCAAAACATCGGCGTTCACTTTTGGGGCGTGTCATTTTCGTTTAGTACATTTTGGGTCAGCGGGGGCAACGAGGAGCTTCCCACTAGCCCTCGGCTTTTGTAAAGATTATTTTGTTATCAACGACTTCGAAAAGCAGCTCATCTCCGTCGTTAAGATCCAATGCATTCCGCACCCATTTTGCAATATGGATCTGCCCATCACTAAACATAGTTGTAACATACGAATTAAGGCTCTTTCTAGTTACTCCCGGGATCAAGCCATCATCAATAGCGCTGTAAATCGTTGCTCGAGCTTTTGGGGCAGTGCTCCACTTTTCTTCTTGCAATCTATCAATAATTCTTGCTGGGCTTAATTTTTCTTCTAGAATTAGCCTTGCAATGTGCTGAGCCAGCTCAGGAGAAATAGAGCAAATTGCCGGTCGTCCCTTTTCGGATAAATGGCCTCTGTATTGTTCCTCAGCATGGCCCGGATCATAGATTCCATTGATGGAGCCCCGATCTATTTCCCGATAAATTGTTGCGTTATGGATGCCTAATACACGAGCGATATCCACTTTCTTAGTGCCTTTGTCTAACAATTCTTTTATCCTTAGTCTTTGCTCATATGATAGGTGACTGTATGTTCTTGGCATGCATCGCGCCCCCAACATTTATTCTCATTATTATTCTATAATCCTGTTCTTCCCGTGCGATGAACAATTTAGGGCAAATCTTATTTCGGAGTGCAGGCACCACCCTGCATGGGCAGCTTGTTGACACCCTTGTAGTCCACGAACTTGCTGGCAGTTGGTTTTGCAGCCGGCACTTTCTGTACGGTGCTGCCCATCATTGCCTTCATCTTTTCAATCTTCTTATCGAGTTTAGGGGTAGGTTGTCCATTCCGGGTTGCCTGCGCCTTGGCCTGCGTGAGCCGCTGGTATTGTTGTTTCAGAGAGAGTTCCTGCTTTGCCATGCTGTGCTCCTTTCTATTACAAGACCCCTATTTTTTTTATAATATCAAATAATGTGCTTTTCTTCAAGCAATGCCCAGTTTCTTATAATACTCCTTATGAGAAAATCGGCGATGAAGTGCGGTCGCTGGCGGATGAAGTGCCATTTGATATCCCCAATTCGTGGGAGTGGGTGCGACTATCACAGATAGCATTAGTGCTGAATGGTGACCGAGGGAAAAACTACCCATCTAAAGAGAAATTAGTCTCATCGGGTATACCGTTTATTAGTGCGCTCAATTTAGATGGAAATACTGTTATCAATGATGCGAACCTTCTATGTGTGACCGAAGAACAGTACAATCTACTTGCGAACGGAAAATTGGAAAAGGGTGACATTGTTGTTTGTATTCGCGGCTCCCTAGGCAAACACGCAAAATATCCTTTTGAAAAAGGAGCAATTGCATCTTCTCTGGTTATTTTGCGTGCACTATGTGGGGATGAGGCTTTGTCCGATTACATCATGATGTGGCTGGATAGCCCAGCTTTCTTCTCTGAAATCCGAAAATACGATAACGGAACAGCACAACCCAACCTTGCCGCAAAGAGCTTAGAACAGTTTTTTGTGCCAATTCCTCCCATCTCGGAGCAAAAGCGGATATTAGAAAAGCTTGATAAATTAGGCTCATCCCTTTTGAGCTATGATGCTGCACACTCTAAATCACACTTATTGGCTGCGACCTTCCCAGAAGCTCTAAAGAAGTCCATTTTACAAGAAGCAGTCCAAGGCAAGCTGGTACCGCAAGACCCGACTGACGAGTCTGCAGAGGCTCTGCTGGAGCGTATCCGAGCAGAGAAACAGCGGCTCATCAAGGAAGGGAAAATCAAAAAGGACAAGCACGAATCCATCATTTTTAGAAGGGATAATTCTCATTATGAAAAGCGTGGTTCTGAAGAGTTCTGCATTGATGATGAGATCCCGTTTGAGATACCAGAGAACTGGGCTTGGGCGAGACTTTCCTCAGCAAGCATAAGCATTGCTGATGGAGATCACCAGCCACCACCGCAGGTGCAGGACGGAATTCCCTTTTTGGTAATTTCGAATGTATCCGATGGGAGAGTCGATTTCTCAAATACCCGTTACGTTTCGAAGGAATACTTCGCTTCTTTGGCAGATATTCGCATTCCCAAACGCGGCGACCTTCTGTTTACTGTGACGGGTTCTTATGGCATAGTCATTCCGGTACAAACTGAGAGAAAGTTTTGCTTTCAACGGCATATAGCCCTAATAAAACTCAGTTGTTTATCCCCTGAATTTATGCAACTCTGGTTGTCATCACCGCTCGTTTATGAGCAGTGCAGAAGGTCTGCAACTGGTACAGCGCAAAAAACCGTCGGTTTGGCATCCCTGAAAGGCTTACTTATTCCAATCCCGCCGTTGAAGGAGCAGGAGAGGATTGCCCAAAAACTGAATACGCTTCTTGCATTGGCTGCTTTGTAAAGTTCTCATTATGAGAAGTTGGACGGCGTGGAGCGCTGCATCGACGAGGAACTGCCATTTGAGATCCCCGAAAACTGGTGCTGGTGTAAAATTGGCACAATCTTTACTCTTCAAGCTGGTAAGAACATTCAAGCCGCAGAAATCCACGAGAATCCATTTGCCAACTCCTATCCGTGCTACGGTGGAAATGGCATTCGGGGGTATGTAGCCAGTTCAAATCGCACCGGTGATTATCCGATAATCGGCAGACAAGGTGCTTTGTGCGGTAATATCAACAGAGCGAACGGCGAATTTTATGCTACAGAACACGCTGTGTGCGTCGAAACCTATTCGCAAATAAGTGTCGCTTGGGCCTGCCTGTTTCTCACTGCACTGAACCTCAATCAATATGCCACTGCAACAGCGCAGCCAGGTTTGGCGGTTGCAAATATTAATGAGGTGTACATCCCGTTGCCGCCGCTCGCCGAGCAGCACCGCATCGTCCAGCGGATTGAGGAATTGCTCCCCCTGGTCAAAGGGCTGTAAAAGGAACACGGTATAATATCATAGTGAAAGGAGGTCTTTCACTATGATAGAAGAATTCGAAAGACACTTGAGAGGCACAAACCTCTCGGAAAACACAATATCCTCGTACCTTTTTGCCATCCGGCAATACAGCTCGCAGTACGACGGTATCACGAAAAAGAACCTGCGGGCGTATAAGGTGTGGCTGATCGAGAACTACAAGCCAAAGACCGTTAATCTGCGTCTGAGGGCAATCAACTGCTACTTGGAGAGCATCGGCAAAGAAAGCTGGAAAATGCCGTTTGTACGAGTGCAGCAGAAAGCCTTTCTGGAAAATGTCATCAGCGAAGCAGATTATGAGTATTTCAAAAACTGCCTCAAGCGGGATGACGAGCTGTTCTGGTATTTTGTAATACGCTTTCTGGCGGCAACCGGCGCACGGGTCAGCGAGCTCATACAGATCAAAGCGGAACACATCAAGCTTGGGCATTTGGATTTGTACTCGAAGGGTGGTAAGCTCCGACGAATATACATACCCAAGGCTCTGCAAAATGAAGCCCTTTCTTGGCTGAACGATAAGCACCAAGAAAGCGGCTTCATTTTTTTGAACAAATATGGAGATAGAATCACCACCAGAGGCATCTCCGGGCAGTTAAAAAAGCTGGCAGTCCGATATGGTATCGACCCTGTGGTTATTTACCCACACTCCTTCCGCCACCGCTTCGCAAAGAGCTTCTTGGAGCGCTGCAACGACATTGCTTTCCTCGCCGACCTTATGGGTCATGAAAGCATTGAAACCACTCGCATTTATCTCCGCAAAACCTCGACCGAGCAACGAGCTATCGTTGATGAGGTCATAGACTGGTAAAAGGAAACCAGGCATACGCACTGCTTTGGCGTATGCCTGGTTGTTACATTTTCTCTATTATGGTAAATGTGCGTACAAGGTTATCAACAATCCGTAATTGCTCATTCGCCGGAGGAAGTGGAAGCAGCATCTTTGCCAGTGTCTGTCCATTGCAGTTCGGCTGTGCAGTAGCGGTTGTCCCGCTTTTTAACTGTTGCCAATATAGCGGCGATTCCATGAAATACTTCAAGTATTGCGGGCAAAGGAGCGAATTATAGCGAGTACGGATCAGATATCCAGCATAGATGGATTCACATGGCACTTCACTAACAAGGAATGATTTTCCTACAGTTCCGCCAGTTCGTGCAAATAGAATGTCGTTTGCCTGAAGCAGATATGTAGGAATGTCAGAATCATCAATATCACAAAATGGGACAGAACTCCATGCTACAGTGTTTTCATGGATATCGCTTATGCGAACCATTCTGATGCGTCCTTCCTGTTTGGCCGGTGCATTATACCCGTATTGAATAGATTCTGCGATTGCCCCCCATCGCACCCACGCCCACGATTCCGGGATCTCAAAGGGTAGTTCATCGTCGATACAGCGCTCCATACCGTCCAACTTCTCATAATGAGAATTATCCCTTCTAAAAATGACGGATTCGTGCTTATCACGCTTGATTTTACCTGCCTTAATCAGCTGCTCCTTCTCTGCACGAATGCGTTCCAGAAGGATGGAAGCTGGTTCATCAGCAGGATCTTGTGGAACAAGTTTTCCTTGTACAGCCTCCTGCAAAATAGATTTTTTAAGAAGGTCAGGAAAAGCCTTGTTTAACGAATTTACTGTCGAACAAGCTTCGCCATATCGTTCAATATACTGAAGCACTTCCTTGATTTTGGCAACAATGCGATATTGCTCAGCTAACGAAGGTAACGGCATAAGTGTAGCTACGATTTTTTTCTTTGAGATATTTGGCTGTGCTCCACCTTCACTTTGTTTTACAAAGGCAACTTTCTGCGACATCAAGAAATAAAACAAGTATTCATTGCAAATTTCAATAGGCAGACATGCGCAACATGCTTGATTGGTGGTAGCAGGAAATGTGAGTATTCCTAATTTACCGATTGTTGCACCGTACATTGCAATCAAAACAGAGCCAGCTGGATTCAGCCTAACCGATGTTTTTTCTAAAGCAAAACGGCTTATGTTTTCTGGAATATATTCGATGTATCCATCATTCAGGTCACCGGTTTTGAGCCAAGGAATATCTCCACCATAGTATTCTGGAATTGATCTGCTTGGCGTAGCACCCGAACCCCAATCGCCAATACTTCCTAAACGTACCCATTCCCATGTGTCAGGAAT
>OGOX01000951.1_pt1 | contig 19827 bp, 19 predicted proteins | sample 1552761 | NCBI WGS metagenome assembly OGOX01 (sample SAMEA2580212, study PRJEB22360) | human gut metagenome | biome: human gut; feature: human-associated habitat; material: faeces | place: Denmark | collected 2008/2010
TGCAACTTAAAATCTTTAACGTAATTACCCGATTTTAACTCCAGAGCCATGTTCGAATACCTTCATTTTTTCTTTTTCACCAACCAAGAAATCTCTATGAAATGAATGATATCTACTCTTTCCTTCTTCGTTAATTAAAACTAGTTTATCATAAATCTTAGTTTAATTCAAGTTAAAATATATGTTTTTTAAGCAATAATCTTTGTTAGAAATTTTCTCTATTCTTTTATATTTAGTAAAAAGTTTATAAATTACTTTTATTGAATTCATCTTTCATCATTTCAAAAATCTTTAGTTTTTCTTCCTTAGTAAAAATATCTTTTTGACTTTTTAGTTTACTTAAAGCCCATTTCCAAAAATTGTAACCAAAATGCTTATCTTTATATACCTTATTAAATATTTCTAATTTATTCTTATATCTAGGTATAAAATGAAAGTGTACATGAGGTTTTTCATTATCTCTATAGGCATTATTCATCAAACAAGCAAAATTAAACATAGTAGCATTAAATAATTTTTTAGAAACCCTCTCTAGTTCTTTTTCAATTTTTCCAAGTTCAATCCAATCATTATCAGTTAGTTCGCTTAAGCTCTCTTTATTGCAAGAAATAATACAATCACCAACAAACTCCTGACACCAATTTACAAATACAACCTCAAAATTATTTCCCTTATATAAAATCATGTTAAACCTCCATTTTATCAATAATTTATCTCTAAACAACTTATATACTTACAATAAGTATATCATTAATTTTACTGTATTCCTATTATTTTATAGGTAGTTTTACATTATATCAAAGCTTTATATGCTTAATAATTATCGACTAACTCCAGACGAATCATAATTCATATCTAAATTATTATCTTTACTATCATATAATAAACTAGAATTCATTTGTTCTTCAATTTGTCTTCCTTGTTCTTTGAGAATAAAGTTTTGTCGTTTATATTGTTCACGATTTGGATGTCTCTCAATCATTATATTATTATGTAAAACCAACTCTTCCCAAGTATTATATTTTTCTAATCTATCAACAGATTCACTTAAAAACTCTCTGCCACTTACAGTTCTACCATTTTTAAATGTTACTTTTGCTTCAAATGGAACCCAATATTCAAGATTATTAACTTTATAATATTGCAATATCGTCATCTTCTTACCATTTGGTAATGTAATAATTCTATTTAAAACCTCAGGATTAAGTATATCATTCTTTTGAGCTCCATACATAGTTTCTATTTCTTTTTTTGATTTATTATTAAAACAAATATTATTCAAATTAATATCGTTGTTTGAAAGACAAAATCTAAATTTATTAAGTACATCTTTCTTAAATGATGGTACATAACTATATAAAGTTTCAATGGCTATTTTTTGCTTTCCTCCAAATTCAATTTTATAACCTTTTTGCATCATTTCTTTTAATCTTTTGTCATATTCTTGTTTTATAGTTAATGGTATATTTTTTTTCATATACTCACTCATTATTTCTTCTAATGCTTGTCCAAACGAATCACAAACTATTTGAGTATAGGATTTATTTTGTCCTGGAATTTCACTTGCATATCCAATATTATCAGTTACTTTACCAACTATAGGTGATAAACCAGTACATTTTTGAAACAAATCCGGTCTTCTTTTTTCTACATTTTCTAAAACAGGAATTTCTGTTGACAACCTACTACCACCTCCAGAAATAATTAACTTAATTACATAAGTATCGAAATCAGGCACCATTACGATTTCACCACTTTTTGGCGAACCAATATCTTCAAATCCCATTTCAACTTTGTCCTGATCACTCAATTTTCCTGATTCGTATCGATAAATATGTAATCTGAGTTTTTTATATTCATCCGTTGTGATAAACTTATAGACAAATGCTCCATCCGGTCCAGCAAGCAGTTCTGCTGTCTGCATTTCTATGCTATCCTTTGCAACAGGAGAAATATAATTCTGTGGTTTTTTCAGACGGTATATGGTAAATCCGATTACTGATACCGCACAGATAGATATAACTAATAATATACATTTCATAACCTTTAGACATTTCTGTTTATCTATATTATCTCTGATCACTTCAATAATATTTGTTTCTGACTTCTGAATCATATTCTCTTGAGCTATATCTTCTCCAGCCAAAAACTCATTGAGGCTAATACCAAGAATTGAACAAAGTTCTTTATAAACAGATACATCCGGCAGGCAAACTCCTCGCTCCCATTTAGAAACAGACTTATCACTCATACCTAATTTTTCTGCCAGTTGCTTTTGTGTCATCCCCAATGACTTTCGCTTACCTGCAATATATTTTCCAATTTTGATAAGATCCATCCATCTACCTCCTTTTTTTATTAATCGTACTCTATTTTAGATGAAAAGCATACCCCTCGAAGGTAGAATATGACTTTTAAGTCTGTCTAGTTTGCCAGATAGAATACAAAGCTTATATGTCCTGTCCCTTCGCACACCCACTTTGCATTTTTTTAGCAAACTCACTTGTAAAAACTTCCTTTTCCGGCGCTTCCGGGATACTGCACTATTTTTCTTCCCTTTCCTTTCAGGACTGAAAAAGCCCTGCGTCAGGACGTTCCCTGATGCAAGGCTTCTAATTTTTTTCTCTATGTTTCTGTGTCTTTTTTTGATGTTTTCTCTGGGGCTCCGTATGGATCGGATTTTCTGATTCTTACAAAGGGGATTATCAAAAAAGTGCCAAAGAGGAGTACCAAAAAATAATTTTTATTACTCAAACTCCTTTGCGGACTGCGTTTCATGACTTAAATGAAAAACTAAATTCCAGTTGTAGACTATCGTTGTAATTCTGCAGGATTAAATTCGGCTTTGCACCTTAACAAATTCATATATTTGCGTTATAATGAGCCTATAAGTCTCCAGTTTTGATGTTTTTTTACATTCTAAACGGGCATCTGAAAATAGTATGCGAGACTAAATTCCACATGCCTTGTGTGTAAGACTAAATTCTGGTGCAGTGAAATCTGCCTGTGCTTAAACTATTTTATTTCAACAGATTTGGACTAAGCATTACGTCATCAGGTGCGACTGCCGTTAACCCTAATGCTTTGTGAAGTTTTTGGTCCAAGAGTAAAAGAGATAGTTCATATGGACTGTGTCCATTGAGACTGTCTCTTTTTTCGCTGTTTATGTGATTCATCATAAGCATGATTTTTTCATCATCTAAGTCAGCGAATGAGCTGCCTTTGGGACGGATGTAACGTATATATTCATGATTCTTTTCACAGGCTCCTTTTTGCCAGAAACAGTAAGGATCACAGTAAAAAATAGTTGTACTTTTACTTCCGTCACAGAATTCCTCCATCTCTTTTCGGGCTGAGAATTCAGAACCTCCATCTGTGAGGATTACCGGAAAAAGCTTTTTGAATGCCTCTTGTCCCAAAACTGTTTCCAGCCATACAAAGACCTCCAGGACACATTCCTGATCCTGATATTCCAAAAGAAACATGAGCATAAGATTGCAGTTACGGAACGTAAAGGTTAAGATGGCTTTGCTTTCGCCTTTCTTACCTTCCACGCAGTCCATTTCCACAACATTGATATCTGGATGTTCCTTTATATAATTCTGAAAATCTTCGTAGTTATGACCTTGACGGTAAAAACGGTCTTTCGCACTGGCCTGAGTAGGTTTCCTGCGTTTCTTATAACGTACAGTTCTTCTTAAATCACTGTTTCGTACCTCAAAGACACAATTACTGATGTACGAGTAGAGTGTTCTTCTGGAACAGCCTAATTCCTCAGCATGGGTAGCATAGATATGACCTATAGACTGGTGTTTTTCCTTAATCAAAGGAACCAGTAGGTCATTCATGGCCTGAATACTTTCAGGAGTTTGGTTGATGCCAACTCTGCAATCAACTAATACGCTTCGATATTCATCATGTGCATATTTTGATGAATAAAATTTTCTTGGCATAAGACAATTCGTTTTTTTTACACAACCATTGCAGACATACGGTGGTTTCTTAAGTTTTTCGCATTCAGCAGTTTCATAACCCGGGCATATATTGATACATCGCATATCAGGTTTTCTACAGAGTTTACAAACAATACCACACTGTTCATCACAAAGGCAAACTATTTTACAAGTTTTGCGATGAATACATGGTGGGTTTGTATATCTTGCATCGGGACGTTCTTTTGTATGTGCATGAAGTCTTACTTCTTTTGATATAGTAGAGGGATCTTTTCCGATGGTTCTTCCAATTTCAGCGAAACTTTTATTTTCGGTAAGCCCCTTCTCGATATCAACACGTTGCTCAAATGTTAAATGTTTCTGATTGCCTTTATTGTTCATTATTATCTCCGATCTGCACAGGCAGGCAATCAGCTGCAAGTACATTATAAAGAGTTATGTTATTGGCAATCAATAGAGTTAAGATATGTGCAGAGGTAATTTCTACCTATATAGAATTTACTCTTACATTGGAGATGCGGACAAAATCTTGGACCAACTAAGAGTTAGGAGGTTCATATGTATTCTTACGAAGACCGCATCCGTGCTGTAAAGTTTTATATCACTTGTGGATATAATGCAGCATACACAGTTAGTAAATTAGGTTACCCTGATGCATCAAATCTCAAGCATTGGTATAAAGAGTATTCAGAGTCTAATGATCTTCATAAGGGGCGCAAAAAGGTCAGTAAATTTTCTGACAGGGAAAAGAGAGACGCTGTTGATTATTACTTTGCTCATGACCGAAATGCATTACAGACGGTAAAAGCACTTGGATACCCAAGCAGACCTCTTCTTATACAATGGGTTAAAGAACTTTGTCCAGAGGAAGGTAAAAGACGTTGTAAATCTTTTAAATCTCATGTAAGATGTTCCCAAGAAGAAAAAATACAAGCAGTAATGGAATCATGCAAAGGTAACTTAAAGATAGCACAGATAGCCGAAATATATGGTGTTACTCCATCTGCTGTTTCTATTTGGAGAAAAGAACTGCTTGGTGAAGGGAAAACTTTGAAAATGATCCAACCTCCTGCTGAAGATAAAAGCATCGAACAATTAATACGTGAGAAAGCAGAACTGGAAGCTAAAGTCAAACGTCTCGAAAACGATGTATATAAACTTCAATTAGAGCGTGACATTCTCGAAAAGGCAGGCGATATCTTAAAAAAAGAGGAGGGCATCAATCTTGATCAATTGACTAATCGTGAAAAAGTTTTCTTGATTGATGCCCTACGTAATAAATATAAATTAAATGAACTGCTACCTGTTTTAAAGCTTTCTAAAAGTAGCTACTGTTATCAGGTACAATGCATAAAAAGCAAAGACAAATATAAAGAATTACGCCAACAAATAAAAGAGCTCTTTATGTGTAATAAAGAAATATATGGCTATCGTCGCATACATTGTCTGTTAAGAAAAGATGGTATTATTGTTTCTGAAAAAATAGTCCGTCGTATAATGAACGAAGAACAATTAATCGTTAAAGCAGCAAGAAAAAGAAAATATAACTCCTATAAGGGGGAGATTACTCCTGAAGTTGATAACATAATAAAACGTGATTTTTCAGCTAAAAAACCAAACGAAAAATGGCTTACAGATATAACAGAATTTCATATCCCAGCAGGCAAAATCTATCTTTCCCCTATTATAGATTGTTTTGATGGAATGGTTGTTTCCTGGACAATTGGCACTTCCCCAAACTCCAAACTTGCAAATACCATGCTTCAAAAAGCTATTGAGCAGCTTGATCCTTCAGAGCATCCTCTGGTTCATTCTGATCGAGGATGTCATTATCGTTGGCCGGAATGGATAAATCTTATGGACACTGCCGGTCTTACTCGCTCTATGTCAAAGAAAGGATGCTCTCCGGATAATTCTGCATGCGAGGGATTCTTTGGTCGTCTAAAGAATGAAATGTTTTATGGAAGAAACTGGAACCATGCATCTATTGATTCATTTATACATAAATTAGACGAATATATACATTGGTATAATGAAACTCGAATTAAAATATCGTTGGGTGGAATGAGTCCATTTCAGTATAGACGTAGTTTAGGAATAGCAATTTAGTCCAAGATTTTGTCCGCACCCCCATTTTAAGTAGAATTGGAATTTAGTTTTTCATTTAAGTAATGAAGAAATATCTGATTCGTAAGAACTCTCATAAGATTTTACAACAAACACCTGTTTCTTTTCTATATCTTGCCCATCAATTTGCACTATCGCTGATCCTGGCTCACCAAATATAGCATCTGAAATATTTTCCTTTTTTCCTTGCTGAATTAATTGAAAAGTTTTTGCAAATGATGTCTTCATAAGACCATTTCTTGCATATATAGAAAATGTATTGCCTTTTCCAAAATCAAATTCATGATTTAATGAGTCAATTCCAAAACAATTTGTCAACTCTATATTAAGCTTGTTCATTTAACATCCCCCATTACAACTTTTAATATTACGAAATTCTTTTTTCTTTTCTTCCAATCCGACGTTCACTTAATTTTGTCCATATATTTCTTAATGTACCAACTTCATATTTTGTTAATCCTAAGCCTTCTATCAGCAATATCTGATCTGTATAATCCAATACTTCGTCAATCCTGTCATCTCGAATTAGTTTGTCTATTTTATTAACATCTAGCTTTTCTGCATTCTTCATCGGAATTTTTAACTGACGTATTTCTCCTGGTTCAAATGTTAATACTCCACCACCATAACTTCTTCCTGTTATTTCTGCCAATGCCAATGTAAAAGAGTTTAAAAAAGCTGCTGCTACAAACTCAGGATTAACTCCATCTAAGAAACGTACTTTATGAATTGTATCTGTACTTACAGCCTTTACATGATTCAATATAATTCGCGGATAACGATTAACCTGTCTTAAAATAAAGGCATCTGGCTCCCAAGATTGCGGAACACAATACCAATTTTTTCTTATTCGGCATTTATATCCTTTATTATATCCTTGTTCTACACCATAATTAATGTACTCTTGTTCTGCTTTACTAAGTTCTGAAAAAGGCAAATTTTTAGGCATAAACATATATACTTTTTTCCCATTTTCAATCAATGTCTTAAAATCACGTTCTGACAAAATAACACCTTTTAATTGCTCTGTTCTCCCGATAACCATACGAGTCGAATTAGCAAGTTGATACTCATCAACTGTATTCCTGTTCAACAAAAAGAATGCATTTTCTCCGCTTACTAAGCCTACATTTATTTCGAATAACTCTGTGGTAAACGGTATCTTTTCACACTCTCTTAATTGCCTAATTAATTTTATTTCCTTGTTTGTCAAATAATATTTAATCCATTTTTCTGTACTATGATTAAGTTCTTTTATTTCATAGTTGTAGAAATTATTAAGATCAAGCTCTTTTAAATCATCCAAATCACTTAATTCAATTACCTGAATTCCCTTATCCGCGGATTTTTTCTCTCCTAATAACAAAATCACTTCTTGTTGAATCTCTTCAAAAACTAATTTCTGAAAAGTAATTAATGTTAATCTGTCAAAATATCGTGCTAGAAATTCTCTCGTTTCTCCTGCGTAATTTACTTGAAATAGTTCTGCTGGAATGACCATCCCTAATCTTCCATTTTCACTTAATGCCAAACACGATAGGACCAAAAAAGGTAACCAAATATTAGTTAATTTCGTCGGATGAAATCCATTTTCCTTCATATAGGAAAACGCAATTTCTCTCGATTTTTCATCAAAATCTTGGTAACGGATAAATGGTGGATTTCCTACAATTGCATCATAGTTACTCCTTCCTATAACCTTATCTCTATAGAATGCAAAAAAATCTTGACATTCAACATTCGTACCATATCTCATTGCTTTCTTTGCTTCATCAAGGCATAATTCTACTCCTGTAATATCTAAATTTAAATTTAGCTTTTCTTGCCTTTCCACTATAGCTTTTAAAAAATTTCCATCTCCACAACTTGGTTCTAATATATTTTTTGTATTCTTATTTATTATCCACTTACAAATAAATTCTGTGATAGCTTGTGGGGTGTAATATCCCCCACGAAGCTTATCAAAACTTTTTTTACTCTTCATCTAAATCCTCTCGTCTACAATTCTCGGCTCCATACAATTTTGAAATTAATCCATCCAATTTGTTATCTTCTATTTGAATCAATCTCTCATATGTTTCTTTTTGAGGTTTTGTCTGCTGTTCATCTCTCTTATTTTTTAATTTCATAAGATTCTGGACTGTATCAACAATTTCATCATGAATTTTCACTTCATTTGAATCATCAAAGTTAATTCTATAGATTGGTAGCTGCGCAACAAATTGTTTTCCATGCGAATAATAATCTCCTCGGAACTTACTTGCTTTGCTCTTTACAATCATCTCTATCATCCAATAATTTAATACTGCTTGGATGTAAAATAGTGATTCTTTCGTATCATCTTTCTTTTCCAATCCATAAAATGGCCCATTTCCTCCACCGGTAAAACAAATTGTTCTAGTATCATATACATAACTTCCCTGAGTTGCCAAAACTGACCAAACTAAATGTTCACCTTTTACAAATCTCTTTAAACTTTGGCTTCTACCAAATTGATACCAATTATTCTCTGACATGTTATTGATGCTCCGCTTACACAGCTCTTCTTTAAAGGATTCAAAATATTTCAATGTCTTAGGGAATAATTGTTTCATTTCATCTATTGAATATAATACCTGTTTCTTTCCCTTCTGATAATACGGAAAAATAATTCTTCTATTTTCCTCAATTTTTGCATATTTTTCTAATTGCATATCATAAATACACGGTTTAGTAATTGCAGCTTCAATTTCTTGTTTTCTTCCGTTGCAATCAATAAATTTTATAATCCCTTTTTCCTCTGATTTTGGTTCAATAATATATATTGGATCTGCACTTGTTTGCAAACCTACAAAAATATCAGCTAATGAATCTAACGACTGACATTTCCCTTTCTTCTTTTCCAAAGTTCGCACTATTTCATTGGATAAAAAAGTCCAAGGTGCTGCACTAAGATACTCGATAGGATATTCTTTCATTTCAGCTGATTCTGTTGCATAAAATTTATTAATATCTTTAACAAAACCAATCTCAAATGTCTTCCTCTCATTTTTTTCAACAAATAATAAGCACGTATACGTACTTCTTCCCTTAAAAACCTGTTCTGTTCCAAAGTGAATTATTTGTTTAACACATTTTTTCTCTGATAACAATTTTCGTAAAGAAGCACCAGACTTGATAAGCATGAATTTATGCGGAATAATATATCCCATTTTCCCTTTTGGTTTCAATAATTGCAGTCCTTTTTCCATAAATAAAAAATATTTATCCAATAAATCTGATTTTGCCGTTTCATATTTTGAAACGGCAGATTTATAATATTCATATTCATTTTCAGAAAAATGCACCATATTCTGAACCCGAATATATGGAGGATTTCCTACAATTGCATCGAATTTTTCTCCTTCAAATTCGTTTTCCCAATTGAATATTTTAATTTTTTCAACCATTTCCGGATCATTCAATATATTAGAGTTAAACTCTATGTATTTTTCGTCTACAAGACTATTCCCATTTTTAATATTGTTATCTAGACTAGGTAAAATTCGACAGTTATTGTTTTTCGCAAAACTTTCCATTTCATATAGAGAGCTATCTTCTATAAGTTTTATAAGCAAACTAAACTTAGCAACTTCTACCGCCAAAATATCAATATCTACTCCCCATATATTATTCTGTAAAATCTCTCTCTTTTTTTCATATGACAACTTAAAGTTATTTCCTACATCACTAATAAGTAATCCTTTTTGTATCGCCATATCTAAACAATTTTTCATATAATATTCAATATAACGATTTATAATAAATTCATATGCAGAAAGCAAAAAGTTTCCAGAACCACAACAAATATCTGCTATTCTATAGCTATCCCATTCCGTAAATTTTTCATCAGAAAATAATGGTGTCAATGTGGTTTTCACAATAATATCTGCAATATTTTTAGGCGTATTTACTACGCCCTGAGAATCCACAATCTCTGGTTTTCTTTCTGCAGCCACAATTCCATCTTTAATTACTATTTCTTCTTCCAAAAATAATTCATAAATTTGACCGATAATAAATGGATCAACTATGCTAAACTCGTAGCAACTATTTGGATAATACAATTCTTTAAAAATATGCACAAGTATACTATCAGATATTTCAAATTGTTCCCCATCAATCAGTTCAAATAAACCAGAATCATACTTTTTATCTGCCGCTGTAAATACCTTTTTCAGCTCTGCATATGTACCTATATTTTTAAGGCTTTCATATTTTTCTAATTCCCTATCTTCACATATTCTCAAAAATACAATTCGGTTAATCAATTTCTGAACAAAAATGTTTAATGTTTCCTGATTAATCGTAGAATTATTTTTAACAATATCCTCGCTTAATACCAATCTCCATTTTTTTATTTGGGATAAAAAATATTTATCAAATGGTTCTTTCTTTAATGAACTAGATATATTTTCAAAGGTTTTTTCAAAGGCTCCTGAAACTACAGTCTCATATGAAAGCAATCTAGATATCTCATCAAATTTATCTACATATTCTGTAAAATGGAAATGAGCAACTTGCGCAACTGAAGGTTTATCATTCTCATTCGGTCTTACTGATGTATCATAGATAACCAAATCCGTAAAATTCGATAATACAGATATTTCAAGATTTCCATTCCAACCATATCGTCTAGTTTGAAATGCCGCTTCTTTACTTGCCATAATATCTACATTAGGTTTTTTAGTTTCTAAAAAAAAGTATGGTGTAGATCCCACATGAAATTCATAATCAGGCTTCTTTTTTACTTGTTTACCATTTTCTTCTACAAAAACCGATGCTTCATGTTTTACTTCTCTTAAATGTTGCGGCAAATTCTTTTTGTTTTGCACATCCCATCCTAATATTTCAAAAAATGGATTCACAAAATCATTACGAACTTCTGTCTCATTGTAATCTGGTCTGTTGTATTGTTTAAAGTGTTTCTGATAAGCTTCTACAAGTTTAAGTAATCTATCGTTTTCCATCCTTTTCCTCCCCTACTTTTTTCTCTTTAAAAGTGTCAATTTCAACCAAATCACCAATATCACAATTAAATTCATTACATATCTTTTCTAAAACTGTCAAAGTTACTGCTTCCCCATTTGTCATTTTAGCAATTGTTCCACTGCTAATCCCTGTTCTTCGTTTTAAATCCCCTTTTTTCATTCCATTATCAATTAGAATTTTCCACAGTCCGTTATATGAAATTGCCATCTTTTACCTCTCTCTTTATCTTTCGAATATACGTTCTGTTTAGTATAACATTATTTCTTTCCTCCGTCAACAATGCGTCCATAAAAATAGATGTTATATCTATTTTTATAGATATAACATCTATTTTTTTATATTTCTGAATTAAGTGCTATCTCTTTAAATCTAATTGATTATAATCTCATGAATCACAATCTCCTCCGCACATGCCCGGATATTATTCATTTTCCCAACCCATGCCATCTGATTCTGCATCTTCAATTCTTCTGTTACTCCCTGCTTTTCTTTCATCTGCTCCACCAGTCTGTCCATCATCTGATTACACTCCTCATCAATCAGATGCAAGTGCTCATTTAACTTCCCTGCAAGCACCAACTCCAGATATAATCCTTTCCGATGCTCCTGCAAATATGACTTTTTCAGCATTCCATACTTTCCAATCGGATACTCTGTCTCTTCCGGGAGGTACAGGTCTGGATAATACAGACCGTCCTCTCCTAAAGTATAACTGATTCCATTTTCTCCCATAATGTGTTTCTCCATGATTGTCCTCCTATCTTGCTCCCCGATCTTTGTTCTGACTACGGGTATGCTGTTTATTTTTCTGTTCATTCTGTATTTCTTGTTTCTTTTCTGCCAGCTTCGCCCTAATACCATGTGCTACTGGCTCTTTTCCTGTTTCTTTCTTCCATTTTTCTATTGCAGTTCGATACTGACTATACTCAGTTTGAGAACGGACAGCCAAAGCCCACGTTACGGCTTTGCATGACAGCCGGATTGAAACCGAGGCCCGGCGCATCGTGGATAAGCTGAAAGATCTGTCCGCGCCCAACAGCCCCAACAAGACACATTTTATGGTGGAGATCTCACCGCACTTTGACGCACTGGCTTCCACCAAGGACAATGACCGGCTCTTTGCCATGCTGCCCTATAAGTCCCTGTGCTTTACCAGCATAAAAGACCGACACGGGGTATATGCCATGATTAACAAAGATGAGCGCCGTGATGTGAGTATTCGCAAGCCCCGGCCATCTATCCGCAAGCAGCTTGCCGACAGCAAACAGGCCACCAGCCCGAAAAAGGCGGCGGCCAGAACCAAGAAAAATGAATTGGAGGTATGAGGAATGATGCACTTTACCGTGGAAGAAGAAAATTTGATCTGTATGTACCACAACGCAGACCGACGCAGGACGATAGGCAAGATCACCGCAGCCATGCCGGGTATGGACGGGGATATGTGGACGCTTGCGTCCGGCGTCTTTTCTTTTTGCCTGTTCCTACGCATTTAGAACCCAGTATTGACGGGGATAGGATAAAGTATTCGCCCACCTCTGCAAACGTGCGGGAGAAGCCTTGAAACTGGCGGTTATCAGCCCCGAAAGGCGTAGGTTACAGTCATTATTAGCCCCCGAAACAGGTACAGACGCGCAGCGGGTGTATCTGTTTCGGGGGTGTGCAGGTGATAGCCGCAAAGCGGCGTAAGAGGGTGCAGCCCTCTTGATCGTTATTCTTGTTCCAGCGGGAAGCTCGGCAACGCTTCCAGCAGCTTTAAGGAAATGTGCTGCCGCATATCCTCGTCAATGACTTTTTTCACTTTGCCGCCCGGCTGCCTGATCTCCACCGTGGAAAGCTCGTCGATGTAGTCCGCATAGTGGGCCAGCACCTTTTCTGTGGCCCACTTCTCACCGGCAACGGCGGCTTTGATTGTTTCATAGTCCAGCAGCTTTTCTTGTCCGTCCATCCTGATACCCCCGTCAGATTGATTTTTTCCATGATACCATATCTGGGAGTATGGAGCCAGAGAAACCGGCGATTTTCTGCTGGTAAATTCTACGCATTTAGAGCGGCACTATGGCGGGGATAGGATAAAACACTCACATACCCCGCCGACTATGCGGGAAAAACCTTGAAATATAGGGCTTTTTAAGGCCCTAAATGCGTAGGTTGGTGCTTTGTTGCGATATGCTCCACGGTTACGGTGTATTGTTCATATTCTGTTTTCGGGAATCTTTATGAAATCTTCAAAATTGCCCGGTATGCTATCCGTAAAATCAAAGAAAGGACTTGATTATATGGATATGATTTTGAAAACGACTGACCTCTGCAAAAATTTCAAGGGGCAAATGGCGGTAAACAATGTGTCACTGAACATCCGGCGCAACTCGGTTTATGGTCTGCTGGGGCCGAATGGGGCTGGCAAATCCACGATCTTAAAAATGCTCACCGGCATTTTGCGCCCCACATCGGGAAGCATCGAGTTTGACGGCCACCCGTGGAAGCGGAATGATCTGGAGCATATCGGTGCTTTGATTGAGATGCCCCCGCTTTACGAAAATCTGACTGCATACGAAAATCTCAAAGTCAGAACTACATTGCTCGGCCTGGACGATGCACGAATTAACGAGGTATTGCAAATTGTCCAGCTCACGAATACCGGCAAGAAACGGGCCGGGCAGTTTTCTCTTGGTATGAAGCAGCGGCTTGGTATTGCTATTGCATTGCTGAACAGTCCCCAGCTTTTGATTCTGGATGAACCGACTAACGGCCTTGACCCTTTAGGGATTGAGGAACTTCGAGAGTTAATTCGCTCTTTTCCCTGCAAAGGGATTACAGTTATTTTGTCCAGCCATATTCTGTCAGAAGTCCAGCAGATTGCAGATCATGTGGGTATCATTGCTGGCGGCGTCCTTGGATATGAGGGAGAGCTTCGCGCCGGTGAAGATTTGGAACAACTCTTTATGGATGTTATTCGCAGAAATGGTAAGGAGGGATATTAAATGGAGATGGCATATATTCAGGCAGAGAACCTAAAGCATAAGAGAACTTTCACAAAAACGCTGATCGTTCTGGCCCCGTTTGTAACTGCGCTTATGAACTTTTTTGCCCCTCTTTGGTTCCAGCTCAATTCTTATAATTGGTGGTATATCCTGCTTTATCCTGGATTCCTTACGCTCACCTGTGCCTTGATTGAACAGCGGGATAATGGCAAACTAAAATATCGTGCCGTTGCTTCATTGCCTGTTTCGCAGAACAAAGTCTGGAAAGCAAAAATTGGAGTGGCCGGTATTTACTCCTGTGTGGGGAATTTCATTTTCCTGGCGCTAAATCTGTTGGGCGGTTTTGCAATATTAGTTATCAACGAAATTCCCCTGACAATCGGAATTTGGCAGGCTGCGGCCGGAACAGCTTGTATTGTCATTGCAAGCCTATGGGAAGTTCCGCTGTGCTTATGGTTATCAAAAAAAGTTGGTATCTTTGTCACGGTTATTCTTAATGCCGGACTTGGAAGCGTTTTAGGGATTTTCACGGCTACAACCTCTTTGTGGATGATCTGCCCGTATAGCTGGGTGCCGCATCTTATGATTTCCGTGTTAGGTATTTTGCCTAATGGTGAGCCGGTTGCAGATCAGAGTACGGCAATGGCATTTTGGATGATTATACTTGTATTGGTCATTTCGCTGGCCTGGTTTGCGGCGCTGTCATTTTTAACTGCAAGATGGTTTGAGAAAAAGGAGGTGGGGTAACTATGGTATCTGTGGTTCGCTGCTGGAAAGCAGAATATCAGAAGTGTAAACATAGCATTTTGCTCTATATGCACAGCATGATTCCGATTATATGTGCGGCGATTTTTGCGGGTTACTATCATATATCCAGATGGGAACTGGCAACCAAAATCAGTGCCTATCTGGAAGTGCTGGCCGTTGCGTTCCCGTTTCTGATCGGCATTATTGTGGGCCTGGTTGTTCAGATCGAAAATCAGGCCGGGCATTATCAGCTTTTGTTGGGAACAATCCCATCTCGCATGGCAACGTATATTGGTAAACTTGGTTTTCTGATGATCTGTGCTTTTGGCGCAACATTTTTAGCGTTAGGAACATTCGCTGCACTATATAGGGATGCTCCGGCAAGCCTTTACCTGAAAGCAGGGATTCTATTGTTGATTACCATGCTTCCCATTTACCTGATTCATTTGTTTGTGGGAATGAGCTTCGGAAAAGGTGCATCTATGGGATTGGGAATTGCAGGGAGTTTAATAGCTGCCCTTATGATAACAGGGCTTGGTGACGCTACATGGAAATATATTCCCTGGGCCTGGGGCGTTCGTGCTATGGATTACACTGTGCTTGCATGGGATAGCCCCCAACTGTATGCACAGGTAAAAACCGATTTTTTCAGCGGTATGATTATTTCTGTATGCTGCACTGTTTGTCTGCTGATTGCCAGTTTGGTTTGGTTTCATGGTTGGGAGGGAGGTAAAAACAGTGAATAAAAAGTGCCTGTTTGCCGTGGTAATTGTGCTTGTAAGTCTTATATGCTTATCGGCCTGCGGTGCGCTCCGCGATACCGCCGATAAAAATAAGGCGTTAAATGAATCTCTGCCGTATTATGAGCTGAACGCCGCAAACTATGATGAAATTTCATATAACGGCCTGACATATACCATAACGGATGAATGTCTTGAAATGTCAGAACTGCAAGAAGAAATCGGGCAGGTATCGAAACGCTTCAAAAATGTGGCGGGGGAAGATTTCAGTTTCGGCTACGTTTACAGTATTGTGGATGTGGATATAAGCAATGCCGTAGCTGTAAATATCAACAATGAATATCGGAAAGCTGACATTAAAAATAATGATGAGTAACCTCGACAATGTGGTATAATGGGGCGGGAGGTGATTTTTTGACCCACTTACTTGTAGTTGACGATGAAGTTTCTATCTTGGAATTGATTAAGAACAGTTTGGGGAAAGATGGATATTTGATAACAGTCTGTCAAAATGCGGATGATGTAGACATCAAAAAGCTGCATTTCTATGACCTCATTCTTTTGGATGTGATGATGCCTGGCACAGACGGGTTTGAGTTTTGCAAACAGATCAGGAATATGGTAGACTGCCCGATTCTCTTTCTGACCGCAAAGACATTAGAGGAAGATATATTGTTTGGATTGGGCATCGGTGCGGATGATTATATTACGAAACCTTTTCGTATTCAGGAGCTTCGCGCCCGTGTCGCGGCACATTTACGCAGAGAAAAAAGGGAGCATCACAGCACACTTTCATTTGAGCCTGATATAAGATTTGACCTTTCCGCAAAGGTACTGTATGTTTCAGAACAGCCGGTTCCCCTTACCAAAAGCGAGTATTCAATCTGTGAATACCTTGCGAAAAACCGGGGACAGGTTTTTACAAAAGAACAAATCTATGAAGCCGTTTTCGGGTTTGATGGAATAGGCGATAACTCTACGATCTCAACGCATATAAAAAATATTCGTGCGAAATTGGAGCATTTCAAAATAAGTCCGATCAGCACCGTATGGGGGATAGGATATAAATGGGAGTGAAAAAGAAACCTACATTGAAAATATTGTTTCGCCAGTTTGCTATCTCCCTCATTGTCATGCTGGTAGCGGCAATTATTGTCCCTTCTGGTTTGGAGGGACTTGCTGTAAATGCTGGATTAGCTACAAGAGCAAATCTAAGTGAATTGCAGGTAAAAGAGATCATTCCAACGCTGACGATTGCCCCGGATATTACAAAGGTTGTGATTCCACAGGGATGCGGCTACTTAATTCTGGACAAGAACTTTAATGAGCTTTACAGCAATATGGACGATGATGAAAAAGAAATTGCCCTGCTGTACGCAAAGGGAGAATATATTGAATATGCTACGGGGAGGCAGTTTGCACTTGTTGTCCGGGAAAACGAATTTTGCGTTTTAAGGTATTATATTGGTTCTCAATTTACAGTGTCATGGCTACCGGAATATTTTCCATCTCCTGACACGCTTGCGTTTATCCTGATGGCTGTAAATTCGCTGCTGGTCATTATCATACTGACCGCCAGATTTGCTAAGAACCTGCGTACACAACTGACCCCGCTTTTTGAAGCAACTGCGGAGGTTTCAAAGCAAAACCTTGATTTTGAAGTAGGACACGCCAAAATCAAAGAGTTTGAAGATGTCCTTGCATCTTTTTCAGATATGAAAGATAATCTGAAAATTTCGTTAGAACGGCAATGGAAAACCGAACAGACACAGAAAGAGCAAATCGCCGCGCTTGCCCATGATTTGAAAACGCCTCTGACGGTTATTCAAGGAAATGCTGATTTACTCACAGAAACAAATCTTGATGATGAGCAACGATTATACGCTGGTTACGTCGTGGAAAGCTCCGGCCAGATGCAGTCATATATTCAAACCCTGATTGATATATCACGGGCGGCGGTTGGTTATCAGCTCCATATTGAAAGTATAGACTTGCCAGCGTTCATGCAGCACTTGTTCGGTTATATGGAATCACTATGCCGGACAAAAGAAATCCGGCTGCAAATGAATACTGTTTCACTCCCTCAAATGCTGAAATTTGATAGGGTGCTGATAGAACGTGCTATTATGAATGTTATCAGTAATGGGCTGGACTACTCCCCGCAAGGCGGAACGCTTTATGTGGATGTTCAGAGTAACAACGGTTTCGTGGAAATTTCAGTCACAGACGAGGGAACGGGGTTTTCTAAAGAGGCATTATGCCACGCACAGGAACGGTTCTATATGGGCGATCAAAGCCGCAATTCAAAGTTACACTTTGGTATGGGTCTATATATTACAAATTCGATTATGGAACAACATAATGGTCAGCTTATTTTAGAAAATTCAAAAGAAACCGGCGGCGCAAAGGTTACTATGAAACTTCCTTGCTGATTTTCCGATAGTGTAATGGACGTCTTTTATGTCCGTCCATTTTTCAAATCTTTATGGAATCTTCAAAAATTCCTCTTATCATGTATCTAAAGAAAAAACATCTGCCCAGCGGCAGAAAAGAAAAAAACCGCTGCTGGGCAGACCCATTTTCACGCTTAATTTATATTCACTGGTGGCGGTTTTGAGAAATCAAGGCCGCTGCTTTCTTTCTGTCATTCCCAGCAGTTAAAGGCATGGCGGCCCACGGGAGGACGCCGCCATGCTGTTTTACTATCATTATAATCTAATCCACTTCTACCGCTTAAAAAAAGCCTTGCCCCGCCACGGGAATATTCCGGCTATGAGTATGAACTATACCATGTAAGAAAACAACAAAACGCTTCAAATCGTCGCCCGGTAGGTTTACGACCTGCCGGGCGATTTTTGTCGATTTTCGCGGATTGTCATTTCCGGCAAAAAATCAGATGGAAAAGGAGGCGGTCAGCAGACCAGGGCCAGCATAGGCCCCTGACAACGGACAGGATCATCCTGCTCACTCCCCACGGAAAGGGGGTGAGAAGATGAAAGTTACCCCTGATGATTACGGGAGGCGCTGCCAGTTTGACCATTTTTGCAAGCTGGTACTGTACCATGAAGCCGTTGACTACTTCCGGGAAAGGAAGCGTCAGCGTGGCTGGGAAACATCCTTTGAAACGCTGCCGCTTTCGGAACTGGACACGCTATGCACGATAGATCAGTACCCCAGCGACAGTTTTATATTTCCGGCCTATGGCTGTGAGCTTCAGATCAGCGACGGGCTGGTGGCCGCTGCCTTTGCCAGCTTGCCCCAGCCGGGACAAAGCATCTTGATACTGCATTGTGTCCTGGAACTGACGGACGGCGAGATCGGCGCGGTGGTGGGAATGTCCCGCAGCGCCGTCCAGCGGCACAGGACTAAGACGCTGGAAACCATGAGAACAAGACTGACGGGAGGTATTGCAGAATGAAGCAGGCCAGATATAAGGAGCCTTTGCCCCTTGCAGTGATCGAGGCGGCCCGCGCCGGTGACGCCGGGGCCGTGGAACAGGTCTTGCAGTATTACAACGGTTACATAAACAAGCTCTGTAAGGCGCAATTATGAGAAGTTCCTTTTATACACATAGATTGTACCAGAATGCAGCCTCGTTTTCAACGAAAAGCCACTGACCCTGAATAATTCAGAGTCAGTGGCTTTTTCAATGCTACTTGAACCGTAATTTGAAATGTTGTCCTTATGCGTAGGTAACTTTTGCGCCCCGCTTATGGTATTAAGGAGATAAACCGACAGAACAATATCGCCCTGCTATATTATTACGCTGGCTCAGAAACTTTTTCATCGGTGCCGCCAAGTGCGGCCATAAGCGAGTTCAACCAATTGGAGATTTGATCGTTTCCTTGAGTATTATCACACCAGGCCTGATAAAATGCTGGAATTTTAAAGTCGTTGGAGTTCAGTGTGTTTCTGCCGGAGCCGTCGTTTTTAAGATATGTTTCTGCAAATTGCGCCACAAGTGTGGAATATTGTAAGATCAATTCGATGATGTATTCTTTGGCGCACTTTACATGGTCGGCGCTGTAATCAAAATTGGCAAACGAACGCTCTGCTGTTAAAGGCTTGCCTGCGTGGTTTAATGCATTTACAACATATGCTACAAAAAAGTACTGCCCATTTGCCAGAACGGCCAGAGTGTTGGCATCGGGGGTTGCCGCATAGTGTCGATAAAAATATTAATAATATAGAAGAGATATCATTTCAACAAGAGAGATGTCCCAGCACCGGGCGGGAATAAAAACGCGGGGCGCAGATGCCCGCGCCCCG
>OGOX01000952.1_pt1 | contig 19816 bp, 18 predicted proteins | sample 1552761 | NCBI WGS metagenome assembly OGOX01 (sample SAMEA2580212, study PRJEB22360) | human gut metagenome | biome: human gut; feature: human-associated habitat; material: faeces | place: Denmark | collected 2008/2010
ACTTCCGCCATTTCGGTGCAGAAATTTATTAATCATTAATAAGCGCATTTATTTCTCTCCCCTGTACAACTTCATCGTTTTTTCTACGACATCATCCCAGTTGTATTTCTCGCAGATAAAGTCTGCCGCCTGTTTTTTCAGCTCCATCACTTTTTCTGGATGATCACAGGCATCTTGCAGCTTTTCCTTTAAGTCCTCTACATCTGACTTTTTGAAAATCAATGCCTTATCTTCCACAACCACTCTGGAATGTCAGAAACCAGGCAGCAATTACCATAGCTCATTGCTTCTAACAAGCTCAGAGGCATTCCTTCCAAGTCAGAAGGCAATGTGTACATATAAGCGTTGCTGTAAAGTTCACCTAATATCTTCCCTTGCACGAATCCAGTAAAGATAATTCTATCATCACCTTTTGCTAGATTCTTCAACTCCTTTGTAAAAGAATCTGTATCGCTAGAACCTCCGGCAATAACCAGTTTTTTATTAGTTTTAACATTTTTAAATGCTTCAATCAGATATCTGATTCCTTTTTCCGGAACCAGTCTGCCAAGAAATAATATATAAGAATCCTTTGTCAGTCCAAACTTTTCAGTAATCAGTTCAGCTTTTTTGATTTCTGGTCTATTCACACCGTTTGGAATAAATATTGTTTCTCGGCCATATGTATTTTTGAAATAATTCTGAACACCTTTACTCAAAACAATAATTTCATCTGCATATTTTGCAGCGTTCTTTTCACCTTGACGAATAAACTTGGATCCAAACCCTGATTTCCATTTTTCACGCTGCCAATCTATGCCATGAATAGTAACCACAACCCTTTTACCAAACATCTTCGGCAGCCATGCAAAAAAAGCCGGACCTTCTGCATGGATATGTACCACATCGTATTTCCCAAATGCGCTGTAGAGAGCAGCAAAGAAAGAAGAGCTTACAGCAGCAAGCCCTTTTCTCTCAATAGTTGGAACAAATTTTTGGCAGATACCATCATATTCGGTTTTCTTATCGTACTCTGCACCACTTACATGGTGACCTGATCTATTGTAACAAGTCACCTGACACCCATCTCGTACCATTCTGGTGCTTAGTTCTTTGACAACAATCTCTATCCCACCCTCACGGGACAGACGCTTTTGTCCGAACATGGACACTGCAAATTTATCTTTCATAATATTTCCCCACTGTATTAGTCAATAGAAACCAGACACAAAACTTTTTTATCGTCTACTTCTCTTTCGAGTAGCGCTTCGCCATCCCACCTTCATTCATGTGGGCTGTCGAAGCGCTACTCTGTCATTGGCTATGGAAAACGCGGCAATGCGACGATTTTCCTTTCACCAAGTCTTTTTACTTCCCCTTACATTGATCCTTCCTTGCCAAGAACAGTCTTCACTGTCTTAAACAAGATCTTGATATCAAGTGCAGGTGTCCATTCCTTTATATACTTTGTATCAAGTCTTACGACTTCCTCAAAGTCCGTGATATCACTTCTGCCGCTGACCTGCCACATTCCTGTGAGGCCGGGGCGGAAGGACATTCGCGCTCTGTGGTGCGGTTCGTATAATTCCCACTCATCTACTGTAGGTGGTCTGGTACCTACCAGACTCATATCCCCAAGCAGGATATTGATAAACTGCGGAAATTCATCCAGGCTTGTCTTCCTGATAAACTGTCCGATCCCTGTCTTTCTGGTTCCGTCAGGCAGGATCTTATTCCCGATGATCCTCGGGTCAAAATCCATCTTGAACATCAGTCCATCGCTGATCTTGTTCTGTGCCATAAGCTCTTTTTTCCGCTCTTCGGCATCCATATACATGCTTCGGAATTTATACATTTTGAATTTTCTTCCGTTTCGTCCGATCCTTTCCTGTGCAAAGAAGATCGGTCCAGGTGAGCTGATATAAATCATCGGTCCCACGATTATTGTGATCAGCAGAGTGATCAGACATCCAACCAGACCGCCTGCAATGTCCATTAGACGTTTCACCAGAAGTTTTGATGACTCTGCATAGTTCATACTTGTGGTAATAACTGTATATAGGCCAATTTTCTCTACCTGCTGGCATCCTGCAGGGAAGGATCCGAATTTCGTGATCCCTGTATGTACGGCTATTCCCATCTCCAGAAAAGCCCTCACAAGTTCATTGGGGTATTCGCTTTCTGCGCATGGCGGGATAAACACTTCATCTACCCACTCTACGCAGGCATATTCGATAATCCCATCCCTGTCTGCAACGATGGGGATCCCGCAGATATTTTTTCCCTTAAGGTCTGTATCCAGAGAGACTGCGGTTACTTTTGCATAACCGCGTCTGTCCGCTGATACGATCTGAAGGGTCTCCCTGAGGTTTTTTTCCGGTGCTATGATCAAAAGTGATTTTTTTGCTGAATTGAATCCGGTTTTCTGAAGAATTTTTTTCCATATCACTCTGGCCGCATAGTCTGTGACTATATAAAATGGAACCATAATGTAATAAGAGAACCTTGAATAAAAGCTTCCCGTCTGTGTTGTAAATAAGTAGAAGGTTACGATTAGTTCTACAAGAATCACATGTCTGCACGTTGCAATAAATTCATCGAAATATCCCCTCTTCAGAACATTTTTGAAAGAATCTGATACGATTTCCACAAAGAAATCGATAAAAAGAAATGCAATCGCAAGGGTTCTGTAATCACCATCTGTATAAGGATTATCCGTCCCAAAGCGAATAATATAAGAAATGACAAATGCAAGCTGCATGCATAAAACATCCAACAGCATAAAATCAACATGTTTTGTCCAGCTTCTTCTTTTTTTTCTGTACATACCTGACTCCTGTAAATAATTTTCTTTTTCTCGTGTTCTTTTTCTCTTCCTATTTCCAGTTCATACCTATATTGTCCAGCTGTCTGATCCTGTCCTGGCTTAATGCCATTCCGTTGGATCCCGGATGTTTCCGTTTGGACCTTATATTGGATATCCACCTTCCCAGCTTCACGTCGTTTACGCAGTACGACAGCGGAACATTCAGATCTCCATGTATTTCGTAATAATTCTTTGCCAGCTCATATTTCTCATTCCACTGTCTGGCTGTCTTTTTTTCCTGCTTAAAGCCTATGCTCTTAAGACGCTCCAGCTGTTCATCTGTGAGTGATACACGGCGTAAATTTTCATCTGATACCTTGTTGCTGATATCTGACAGCCATCTGCCAAGAGGGAGGCCTTCTTCTGTGACATATTTCGCCATAACATCCAGATTTCCATGCTGTCTGTAATATTCCTGTGCTGCTTCGAAGTATTCTTCCCACTTCTCCGTATTTCTGTCCCAGATCATGCCCAGTGCTGCAAGCTGTTCCTGCTGCTCCTTTGTCAGTGCCTGATCCAGCCCTTTTGTTTTTACTTTTGTCCGGAGATTGCAAATCCATCTGCCAAGCTTAAAGCCGTCAGCTGTCTCATATCTTGCTCTGATATCCAGATTTCCATGTTCTTTATAGTATGCCTGCATTTCTGTCAGCGCCTCATTCCAGCCATGGTCTCTGACATCCCAGATCATGCTGATCTCGTTCAGTTTCCTTACTTTTTCTTCTGTCAGATTTCCTGTCACCGTGCCTGTATAGACTCTTCGCTGGGTCTGTATCCAACTTCCCAGTGTAAGTCCCGAGGCAGTCACATAGTTCTTTGGAACTCTCAAGTTTCCGTTTTCCTGATACCACTGCTTTGCGGCAATATAGTAGGTTTCCCATGCAGAGCTTAGGTTGGCCTGCAGCTTCTGAAAGAGAACCCGGCAGTCCTTTATCTCATCTGTGATCTGAAAGCGACCGCTGAAATGTGTTCCTTCCCCGTAGGTTGTGGGAAACATTGCAAATGCCTCTTCCAGTTCTTTTTTCAGGGAGTCGATGCAGTAGAGGCTGTCAAAATTATTAACCAGGTCAAAAATAACCGGTGTCTTCCTGCTACCCGCTGACAATGCACGCCCGATCTGCTGAAGGTAAATAATCGGCGACACCGTCGGACGCAGAAGAATCACACCGTCCACATCATCCACATGAACCCCTTCATTGAGCATATCAATGCAGAAAAGAAGCTTCAGATGTGCACTGTTATCCTTCTTAAATTCCCTGAATTCTCTGTCTGTAGCAGTATCGTTATAAAACGCTGTATAGATTCGCGGCTCGCGGTCTACCCGGTGAAACCACGTACTGGCCTGCTCTTTCATTTCGTCCATATGTTCTTTGCCTGAACAAAAGACGATATATTTTCCATTTTTCTTTTCCATGTGCTTCTCAAACACAATGTCCAGCCCTTCTGCCTGTTCCAGTGCGCGACGCAGCTGCTCAAGCAGTTTCTGGTTCTCTGTGATAAGACCCTGATTCGATAATGCCTGGATTCTTTTCTTTAACTGATCCAGTTCTTTCTTATACGAATACATGGCAATCACATATTTCGGTTCCGGGAGTATTCCCCGGACGATAGCTTCTCCGAGTGTCATCTCGGATGCAATCTTTCCATCAAAAATCTCTTCTGCCATATTTCTCTGGTTGTCCAGATAACGGATATTGGTCGCGGACAGCCCGAGTCTCTTCGCATCTGGACAGGCGGTCAGAAGTTTCCTGACGCTTTTGCCCCATTCTGCGGCACCACAGCGATGAAATTCATCCAGGATGATATAATCCGGATGCAGGGTTTCGATGCTGTCTTCGTTCTTCATCAGACGGCTGTAGGACATGAACCGGATGTTATCGAATTCCATTCCAAGGTTCTCCAGCTGTGTCTGATAAATATATTCACTTGGCGAAAGCCATAGAAATTTCTCTGATGGATGTTCCTCTGCCAGCTTAAATGCGATCAGGGATTTCCCTGTGCCTGTGGGGTGGATGACTGCTGCCATTTTCTCCCGCTCAAGCATGGCGGTAACTGAGTTATATGCTTCCTGATTGTGTTTGAAAAGATGTATGCTCATTTCCTGTATCCCTCCCAGAGGTACGAAGCAGGAGAAAGTTTGATTTCGCAGATTGTTTTAATCTGCGAAATGGGCACCGGAAACGTGCATGAGATCAAAGATTAAGAAATGATCCGACCACTGATCTGACCATTTATAGATGAGATAGAAGAAAGCGAATCCAGAATGTTCCGCTTGGTATCCATAGATGGATGAACATATTTATTTAAAGTGATATTTACATTAGAATGACCAAGCATTTCACTGACGCTCTTAACATCAGCCCCGTTACTGATGCAGTTTGTCGCAAATGTATGGCGCAGTGCGTGAAAGTGAGACTTCTTTATATATGCTTTATTCAGATAAGAATAAAACTTGTACTGGTAAGTACGTGGTTCCATCGGAGAAAATTTATTCAATACATAAATCCCATCATCCTTATAAGTGAGAAGAAGTGGAGAGAGAAATTCCGGAATCGGGATCTCGCGGACAGAGCAGAGCGTTTTGGGCGGTCCTTCATACAGAATCGTTTTCTTATCCTCCTGCCCGACCTGAATCCTCTGGACAGTCCTGTTAATATGAATCGTTTTTCTCTGGAAGTCGATATCTTCCCACTTTAAGGCACAGATTTCCCCGAGTCTCAGTCCCATATACAGGCATATCAGAATGCCAAGCTTGCAGGAATCAAGATCTGAGAGCAGATAGTGGCATAGCTTCTGCTGGTCCGTAGCGTTTATTGTCTGCACGGGTTTGGGAACTGTCCGTAGCTTTTCTGTTTTTAAATGAATTTTCGGAGTGCCGCAGTATCGGTTTCCATAAGATAAAATCTGATTCAGTACACAGTAGATACTTTTATATAGACTGGCGGACATCTCCTTTGGCAGGGCTTTCTCTATGATTTCCAGACTGATCTCGTCTGCTGTCAGACTGCCAAAAGTATCCCGGATATGCATGTCATAGATGTTGGCATATTTTCTATATGTGGAATATTTGCGATTATCCTTAATATAGATAAGCCACAACTGACCGATTTTATCAAGACTCATATCAGCACTGCCGTTTAGGGGAGCTGTCTGCTCTTTCAGGGAGAGCAGAGTAATCTCAGATTCTTTCTTGCTGTTAAAGAGTTTCTGTTTTACTTCATTATAAGAAGGGGCATATACGGAACGGTATTTTTTGCTTCCATTTATATAGATCAGATATCGGCCTTCCCATCTGCCGTCACTTCTTTTTCGTATGTTTTCTCCTCGTCTTGCCAAAATAAAAAACTCCTTTCTATGGCTCCTGACCACGATTCTGACCCGTAATGGAGATACTTTCCAACAGTCAGATTGATTTTCTTACAAAAAGCACTGAATAAATTGGTCAGTTTATGTTATAATGTACTAAATAAATCACCATTTATTGACAAAATGACTTATTCAGCATATTATATTAACAGTGATTTGATAAGAAATTTAATAAAATTGGGGAGGTTGGCGCGTATGTGCCCATTTCGCAGATTAAAACAATCTGCGAAATCTCTGTACGTGAATGGTCCATCCGGCGATTTTTAGCCGCACGGATGGATTTTTTCTCTGTTGTTTAGAACTATTTGTTCTTTTTATTATATTATACTCTTATTCATAACGCAAGTGAAATATCCGTCTGCTATCGTTCTTGTTATGATTTCTAAAATATCTCTTATATAAATAGAATACCCGTTGCAGAAGATATTATGCATATCTGTCCACAGCGGGTGTTTTTGTATCTATTTCAAAATATATTTCGTTCCTTTTCCCTTGACTTCCACTATTACAACACCTTTTTTCATCATAGATTTAAGTAATTGTGTTGTCTTTGATTTGCCAAATAATGCATATAGATTATATGATGAAAAATTCCGCAACACAAGCGTTCTTCATTAAAAAGTCTGACTAAACCACTTATAAAAAGAGCTGTCCGCCTCGAATGCAGATTTCTGCATCCGAAATTCAGACAGCTCTCTGAATTACTCAGATAGAGTAATATTTAATTTCTTAGATTTCAGCCAGTTTCAGCAGATCCGGGATCTTGGATTCCCAGCCAAGTGCCATAATATGTACACCCTGACAGTATGGCTTACACTCTTTGATAATACGTGCAGCGATCTCAACACCTGTGATACCTGCTTTTGTCTTTTCTTTGTCTGCTTTCAGTTCCTCGAGCATCTCGTCCGGAACATGAATACCGGCAACATTGTTGTTCATGAATTTAGCCATTCCAGCGGACTTAGGAATAATGATACCAACCTGTACAGGTTTTCCGAACTGTTTTGCTTTTTCCATGAATTTGATGAATTTCTCCGGTTCAAATACTGCCTGTGTCTGGAAGTATTCTGCACCTGCAGCTACTTTTCTTTCCATTTTTGCAAGCTGTGCGTCAACGGAATCGCTGCATGGAGATACAACAGCACCCTTGGAGAATTTCGGAGGCTCGCCAACCAGTTCGTTTCCACCAAGATCCACACCGGATTCCAGAAGCTTCACTGTGTGAAGAAGGGATACGGAGTCAAGGTCGAATACAGGTTTTGCCTGTGGGTGGTCACCCATCTTTGTATGGTCACCTGTGAGGCAGAGGATGTTGTCAATGCCCAGCATTGCAGCGCTGAGAAGATCAGACTCCAGGGCGATACGGTTTCTGTCACGGCATGCAAGCTGGAAAATCGGATTCATGCCTGCATCCTTGAGAACCTTACACATTGCAAGAGATCCAAGACGCATAACAGAAGACTGGTTATCAGTTACGTTAACTGCATGAACATCCTTAAGGTATGTTTTTGCTTCTTCTACCAGCTCATCTACGTGGATTCCTTTTGGCGGTCCTACTTCTGCAGAAACTACAAATTCACCACGGTCGAATAATTCTTTCATTTTCATTGTACATTGCTCCAATCATTATAATCTATTTTAATTCATCGTCTGTTGCAAAGTTATGAATCTGTGTCGGACATTTCAGCGCGTCAAGGCGTCCGATTTCTTTCAGACGTCTGTAGATGCGTTCCCATCCACATTCCATCTCGCTGTCCACTTCACATTTACCGTTCTTGGAACCACCGCACTGGCCGTTCACAAGGCTCTTTGAACATGCTGTGATCGGGCAGATCCCGCCTGTCAGGTTCAGGTAGCATTCACCGCACTGGTCACATTTGTACTCTAACGGTGTCACGCCCTGGAAACCTGGTACCGGGTATGTATCGCAGGATGCACAGACCATCTTGTCTTCCAGATATTCTGAAACGGTCTGTACACCAACACCGCAGGAGAATACCAGAACCAGATCTGCTTCCTGAATCTTGCTCATATGTTTCTTAAGACGTAATTCCATATTTTCCGGATTACAGATGTAATCAGTTGTCATGATCCCTGTCACATTTCCTTCAGCTACAAGTTCCTTCTGAAGTCGGGCAGCTTCTTTTTCCGGAAAACGAACTTCTTTACATCCATGACAGTTGATAATGAAAACTTTCTTTCCGGCTGTCAGTGATGTAATTGCTTCTTTTGCTTTTAACTGGGTAATCAACATATTATTTCATCCCCCTTACTGCATTTTTTCCGGCTTTGATACTGTTAATGATCGGAATCTTGGAAGAACAGATATACTGACAGCATCTGCACTCAACACAATCCATAACGTTCATGTCTTTCATGCCCTGCCAGTTCTCGTCTTTCGCATATTTCACGAAATACAGAGGTGAAAGTTCCATCGGACATACATCTACGCAGCGTCCGCACTTGATACACGGCTGTTCTTTTGTCTCATCCGGTTCAACGGCAATAATACCATTGGAGCCTTTCATCATCGGTACATCCAGTGTGTTCAGAGGGAATCCCATCATTGGTCCGCCCATCTTAACCAGAACATCGTCATCTGTAAATCCGCCGCAGTAATCGATCAGCTCTCTTACGCTTGTACCGATCTTGATAACGAAGTTTCCAGGATTCTTGATCTTCTCGCCTGTTACTGTAGCAACACGCTCAACCAGAGGCATTCCTGTCTGGATTGCATCGGAGATTGCTTTTACTGTACTGATATTATCTACTACAACGCCGACATCTGCCGGAAGACCGCCGCTTGGAACAATTCTTCCCATAACGCGCTTAATGAGAGTTTTCTCAGCGCCCTGCGGGTATTTGGTTCTTGCAACAAATACTTCCATGTTTCCGATGTCAGCAACTTTTTTCTGCATTAATTCAATGGCATCCGGCTTATTGTCCTCGATAACGATGATACCCTTCTCGGCACCTGTTGTCTTAAGGACTGCTTTCAGGCCAAAAATAATGTCATCTGCATACTCAAGGAGTACTCTGTGGTCTGCTGTTAACAGAGGCTCACATTCACATCCGTTGAGAAGGATGGTATCTACCGGTTTTGCAGGTTTAAGTTTGACACAGGTCGGGAAACCTGCACCGCCCATACCAACGATTCCGGCTTCACGGATGATATCAATGATCTCATCCGGAGTAAGATTGTCAAGATCACCATGTGGCTGTACGGATTCGTGCAGAGTATTTTTTCCATCCGATTCAATGACAACAGCCATCACTTCGCTTCCACGTGTGCCATGCATACGCGGTTCAACAGCAACTACGGTTCCGCTTACGCTGGAATGTACCGGAGCACTGATAAATCCGGCAGCTTCACCGATCTTCTGACCAACTTTTACAGTGTCACCAACCTGAACGATCGGATTGGCCGGTGCGCCCAGATGCTGTGACATGGAGATTACAACTGTCTTCGGATCCGGGAATTTCTTCAGAGCGATATGCTCACTGAATTCCTTACGTTCTGACGGATGAACACCGCCGTAATATCCGTCCAGTCTGTCTTCTCTGATGGACTTCACATAGTCGTTGATCACTTTGAAATTAACTTTGGAGAAATCACGAACCTGTACAGGCTGGTTTAAGAATTCTTCCAGACGTCCCTGTTTTGCAAGTCTCTGGTAAATCTTCTCCCATGCACAGTCTTTATTCGGATCTACTTCGCATTTTCCATTCTTTGCTCCACCGCACTGTCCATTGACAAGACTCTTTGAACAGTCAACGATCGGACAGACACCTCCGGTAATGTTCAGATAACACTGCGCACATGCGTCACAGCTCTTCTTGGTAAGTGCCATGCCATGATGACCTCTGTAGTTAAGGGTGTTGCTTGCAGCAACTACCGGCTTACCTGCCAGATCCGCAACGGTCTGAATACCAAGGCCACAGGAAATTACTACTACATTCTCTGTACCTTCCGGAATCAGATCCTGTAATTTTCTTTCTGTGTGCATCTTGTTGCATAAGAAATCAAATTTTGCACTGCCTGTAACATTCTTTCCCTGATCTGCAGCGAATTTCAGAAATTCGTCACAATCCGGTTCGTCAACAGTTTCAAATTCTTTGAAACATTTGTTGCAGGCAATCACAAACAGGTTGTCCTTACCGTCAAGCACTGATGCAAGTTCATCACTGCTTTTCAGTTTGTACTTAGTATAGTTTTCCAATTGCTCACCTTCCTCACGATAAAATTTTATCCTTATGATATCTGTTCTTATCCGTTCCCTCCATCTCTGCACTCAAAAAAGGGCTAATAAAACCAGATAAATAAGTTCAATACATATACCTTATTAAATGTAACATAAAATGCACATTTTATCCAGTTTTATTAGCAAATTTTATAAATTTCTTCTATGATTTCATCCAAAATTTCTGTGAAGTGCAGATATTTGTACTGTAAAGGATGTGGAATCAGTAAATTGTATACAATATACTTTATTCTATAGCAACTATGACGATTCAGCACCTTCACAGTTACAATCTAAAACTCAAATCTTTATAAATCGCCTTCGGCGATGGAATAGTGTTACTGTTCACTCCATTCACAGTAACTTAGCCAAAATTCATTCTCGTTTTTATGAACACTCCTGATAATCCTCTCTCACAGTACTTGTATCATGAGTTAAGACGCTGTCCGCAATATTCACAATTGCTCAGACGTCCTTTTATTACCTGATTCTTTGCACCGCAGCTGGTACAGGTAACTGTAATATAAATCTTTTCATTTACACGTCTGTTTGGTGCAGTAATCATAATATAATTTCCTTCTCTGTCTATCTGGATATTCCGGATATATCCCCTGGCAATAAATTTTTCCAGTTTTTTTACTGCACCTTTTCCCAGCTCCTGCTCAAGTTTCTCAAATGAGACCGTATTCTGGGCATAAGATTCAAACCAGCAGGCAATTTCCCTGGCTTTTTTCTTCCGTAATGCTTTCTGAACTTCCCTGAAAGTCGGATATAAAAATAACAGACAGAGCAGGATCTCTGTTGCTGCCATTCCCCAGCGTCCTTCACCAATATACTTCTCCGATGCACCAATAGCTCCCAGGGATAAAAGTATGCAGAAGCCACAAAGAACCCACTTCAGTTTTCCCAACACCCCTGCTTTTTTATTTTTTTCTGTCAAAAAATCATTCATGTCTGTTTCCTCTTTCTCTGATTAATCAAAATTCTATAATATATTGGTGAAGCTTCTGTCAGCCTGCCCCCAGCAGAAGCCATGCATCACCTGACGGATCATAATAATAAACCACATTGTCTCCTACTGCATAATAATGTTCTTTTGTAAAATGATCCTCATGATCCGTTCCCAGAATAAATACCGGACAATTTCTTCCTTCAATGTACTCCTCAGTACCTGTATACCACAGAGACATCCCAAGACCAAGGTAATAGCTGACTTCATCTGTCTCAGAAAGCTGTTCTCTGGCAATCTTTATATTCAATGCTGAATCATGCTCCGGATTACACTCTGAATCGTACTCTGATTCATGCTCCGGATTATATTCCGGATCATACTCATCCCAATTATAATATATGGAGAAATCATAGCAGTGAGTTTCTGCTGCAAGATGTCCATCCTTTAACGACACCATTGGATGATATTGCACACTCATATTCTGCTTCTGTACAGAAACCATCACATTGGAATGAATCTCACTCACATTGCAGCGCAGGATAATGATTTCATTCTCCTTCCCTGTATAATATGGGGCGTTCAGATCATCCAGATATTCCCCTTCTTCCGTAGGCTGAGCCGGATAAACGCTGACCCTGCAATCATCCCCCGGGACAATGGCATAAATTTCATATCCCCCTGCATCAACCACTGTTCCATCCTGTAAAAAAGGATACGCAGCTGCCACTTCTCCCTGTCTGGTATATTCAAGTATCTCTGCTGCCTCTGCACCTTCATAGGTATATCCCAGAAATGCCATTCCGGCCTGACATTCATTTTCCCTGATAATGTCCTGCAGAATTGCCAGATTCTCATCTGCCCCAGGTGCTCTGGCAAATACTTCTCTCATACCTCCGCCATGGATACCAACAGAAAACAGTACCGCACAAACACATACAGCAATCGAATATTTTTTCATACTCTCATCTCCCTTCTTATCAAGCGGATATTTGCACTCCGCTTCGCTTTCTGCTCATAATAGAATAACTTCGTAGTTTATCAGCTTGCTATTTTAACGTAGTTACGATTAGCTTACTTTCCAGTGCAGCCGCTATCAGATCTTCTTTACAGCTGTATCCTGCCTTGGCGATCATTTCCTGAAAATTCCATCTCACCCCGGAGGTAGATCATTTCATTTCTCTTGCAATCTCTGAATATGACATTCCACGGATATACAGGCGGAGCATCTCAAGCTGCCTGGGACTGATATCGCCGCTTGTGATCCAGTTAAGCTCCACCTTCGGCGTCATATCCGGAAATACATGCTCACCATTTAAGGTTCTGTGGATCACACTCCGTATTTCCTCTTCCCCGTGATCCTTATACCAGAGACTGTCTGCACATCCACTTTTTGCCCTTTCCAGCACCTTGGGATCGATCAGGGAAGTAACGATCAATACCTTTGTATAGGGATACTTCTCCCTGATCACTTTTCCGGCACTGAGTCCATCATGATTATGAAACGTCTGCACATCCATGATCATAAGATCAATTGCCGAATAATCACAGATTTTTACAGCTTCACGTGCATCTGAAACTGTCTGGACATGTCGGAATTCCGGCTCCTGCATAATAATATATTCAAAATACTTCTGCATGATCTTCTGATCTTCTACTATCAGTATCCGTACCATCGAATCCCATCCTTTCTGTCAGTGGCATTTTCAATATCAGACAAAACTCAGGGGAAAAAGAAACCTGCATCCTGCATTTTCCTGATTCAGCTGCCTTTCTCAGTGCAGATAAACCACCGCCTTCTTCCGCATTTTTGTCAGGCACCTCTCCATCATTGGTAATCTGAACAGTATATTCATCTGCATTTTTGTCTATCTTCACCCAAACAGTACTGCCATGGGCATGTCTGGCACAATTTGTCACACATTCGCGGATTGCCCTGTCTGTCAGCAGCCTGTAAGATGGATGCATGGGAAAGTTCCCACTGATCTGAACTGAAATTCCAAGCTCTTCTGCATGTCTGATCGTATCCTTATATACTTCTTCCATACTCTCAACAGCAGAACCGGTAAGAATATAAACCAGATGTTTCAATACAGACAACTGTTTATCCATTTTATCCGGGTCTTCTTTTCTTTCCAGTATTCTTCGTATTGACAGAAGGCTTCGTCCAAAATTGTCATGAACCTGCATTTTCATGACAAGCGTCTCCTGCTCTCTGATTTTATCTCCGATTTTTTCGTACATTTCCTCCAGCTTATGATTCAGGATTTCCAGCTTTTCATTGTTTGCCCTGATTTTTTCACCATTGTAATAAATTTCTGATACATTAACTGCCACTGTCTGCAGATATCCTGCACAATCCGGCTCCTGCAGACTATATTCCTGAAACATCCAGACGGAACCATCAGGAAAATAAAACACATTACTGTCTTTGCTCAATCTGCAAAGACCTTCCGATTCAGGTTCCCCACTCATTGCTTTCCTTAATGCGTCATAATCCTGCAGATAAGAACCTGTCATGATTCTGCTCAGCTCCTGCATCTTGGTATTACACAAAACAATCCTTCCAAGAGGATCCGAAAAACAGACTCCACAGGGAACGTCATTCACAGCCTCGTTCACAGACCAGTAAGACAGAGAATGATAATATCTGCGTTTCTCGCTCCGGATTGCCCAGCAAAGATAAAGCAATAATCCTATAACCACCGTCATTAAAACACTGACCGGATAACCCTGAAGCATTGGCTGATAGGAACTTTCTCCCAGGCAATATCTGTGATCATTCATCAGAACGCCCATAAATACAAAAGAAACAGCAAAGACAGCCACTGCCGTTACGATTTTCTTTTTCCCGGAAAAACAGGTGATTCTTACCAGCAGGAGAATTAATTCCAGAATCATACAGATTTCAAGAAGAATCATCAGAAAATCCTGCATTGCCATACTGCATTCCACAAAACTGATCATCTTCCGCCTCTCTTTCTGAAGACGATACATCTGATAAACCATTCGTTTTCATCTTCCTGCTGCACTTTTAATTCCGGCCTTTCCGACATGAATCCACGCAGATCCACCTCTGATACAATATGAACTGAAATCCGCAGAGCATCATCAATCTGCGACACACGGTAAAAAACAGACTGCATGATATCAACCAATCGTTCCACAAGCCATTCAAAGGTGTCATAGCATTTTAGTATATCCTCTGCATTCAGCTGCACATCCGCATTTTCCACGTAGTAAGCTGCCCGGATCCTGCATAATTTTAAACTGTCACAGGATTCCGCCAGGCTTTGTCTGAGATCTTCCATTGTAAGCAGATTTCCATCTGATGCATATTGTGTCAGCACCAGATTCTTTCTCCGCTTCAAATACGTACCAACAACTACAATTTTACCGAGAATCCGATCATATTGTTCCCTTGATTCTGTCCGTTCCAGCTCATCCATAAACTGTGACAGCAATTCCAGCTGACCGGCAGTCTGATTCTGTATCATATTTAACAGACGGTTCTGTTCTTCTGTCTTTCTCCGCTCAGCCTCTTTCTGATAAGCTTTCTGTAACAGACGGTTTCTGGCAGTCAGTTCCTCCTGCTGTTCCCGAATATCCTGATACTGATCCAGCAGTACCGAAATATCCTCTGACCAAAACAAATGTCCTCCCCTTATAGGAATATGGTTGATCCGGATTCCCTGTTCCTGTACTGATGATCTGTCTATTATGATTTTACGCAGTTCAGGCGACAGCTCGGGAAAATCACCGGAATGATAATAGCGCTGAAAAGAATGATCTGTAATCTCTGCATCCAGTCCTCCGAAAGTCTGGAATAATTCAAAATATCGATTATTGGTCTGTATCAATCCACATAATATACAACCCTGAAAAATTGCCGCCATTAAAAGACAGCACACTGCCGTCATATCCCCTGCAATGATTTTGATGAAAGGCAGGCGGAGTATATTTCCGATATTCCACCCCAGAAGCAATATTCCCGGAATCACTGGCAGCCAGAACTGTTTCTTTCCCGGAATTCTGCTTTTTCTGATCAGAATGATTTCCATCCCTGTCAGACAGATCAAGATCCATCCCTGAATCACCATAAAAACAATACCATAGCTGTAATCTTTATCCGAAAATGGGGGCTGTTTGGAAAAACGAAATACCAGCTGATGCAAATCATTTGTAAAAACACTTACGATCAATATCGCTGCAACGGTCAGCAAAATTATAATCTTTCTGATCGTTTTCTCTTCCTCCTTTTCGCCCAAAAACATTGCTGCTGCCAAACCCAGAACCGGAATCAGAATCATGGGAATATAATATAGATACCAGCAAATATGTTCTCCAAGAGGATCATGAAAAACATGAAATTTTACTGTCCGCACAAAGAACCAGAATACCATCAGACAGCCAATTGCAGTCAGGCATCTGCGCGTTTTTTTATGTACTACATGTTTTCTCAGATAAATCACCCAGGCACAGTACATTCCCAGATAAATACAGCTACGACACTGATCTGCCAGATTTCTCATAAAAACATTTTCCGTTCTCACCTGCCTGCAGAAATAAGCCAGCAACACACTTATCAGAATCACTCCATATGACAGAGTCCTCTTTTTACTGTATGTCATGAAAGTTCCTCTCTTACCGGAGCGGGTTTGAAAAATGCTTTACGCAAGATGTGCGTCACAATTTGCAGGAATGATTTTTCAAACACACCCAACCTATTTTTGTAATAATTATACTATAAAGCACCATTTTATCATATAGTTTTCAGAAGAATCATCTATTTTCAGAGTTTTTATCACAAACAGAGTGAACAATCCTGTCCACTCTGTTTCCCATTGCTTAAAACGGTCTTGGCTGACCACAGTATTCACAAAACTTTCCGGTATTCTCTGCACCGCACTGGCATTTCCACGAACTGTTATTCTGTTGCATTCCTCCGGTCATGTTCGTTTCTGACATTCCCGTCTGCTGCATTCCTCCGTTCATGTTCATTCCCGGCATCCCAGACTGCATCCCTCCGTTCATATTCATTCCGGGCATCCCGGCTGCATTTGGTGTCAGTGCCGCAATAATCTGATAAGCAGTCTGCTCCACTTCCATCAATTCCCTTCTGTTATCACTGCTTATAGAGAAAGTATTCAAGCGAAAATCCATATCATCAAACCACTGAGTTCTCACTTTAATACGCATGGTATAATCAAATTCATATTTATATACCGGTGGCTGATAACTTACATTTTCTCCATCCTTTGTATATGTTTCCTCATGCTGCTGTTGATCTACATCAACTCTGCACTGTACAATGGCTGATAAAGGAACTATGTCCGGGTTTTCATTAACATCCAGTTTCCGCGCAACAGTAAAATTCCCCTTATTATCATCAATAAAAACATTGTAATTTCTGGTATTGATCTGACGGGTTATATAAAAATCCATTACCGCTTTTTTGTTTTTTTCACGATATTCCAGCTGACGTTTGATATCCTCTACTGTACTGTGCCGCCGCTCCTCAAACCATGGTGATAATTTTTTCGCACAATCCTTACACAGATTTCCGTCATCCAGTTTTCGATTTCCCAATAAACCAATTTTCTCCCCGCAGATGTCACAGATTTTCTTATCAAATAATCCCATACCCTATCCTCCTTTTTTATCTGAAATCCCATACTGCCGCACCGGAATGATGCGGCAGTATTTTACCTTATTCTGTAACAATTATTTTTTCAAAATATGTCTTTACGGAAAAATCAACTTCACCTGTTTCAGAATCATCTGCTTCTTCGCCGTCATCAGATTCCTCTGCATCATCTTCTGCTATCAAACACAGTTTTCCATCATCCAGTAAATTGAACTTCATATTATCAAGGCTGAAAAACATAGTTCCTGCCTCATCCTCTGTTACAGCCTTTAATACCAGTGCGTTTCCTTCCACGTCGCCCTGAAGTTCTACTTTTGTCTCTTCTCCGCTCTCTATTAAGATAATTTCAGCCTTTCCGTCTTCCACAGACATACTCATTTCAAATCCTGTAAAGTCAGCATTAACCGGCATCTGCATTCCAAATGCTTCCATCAGAGTACAGCTCCATTCTCCTTCAAAATCCTTCATGGTTGGATTTTCTACCGGTTTGCCCGGTACATAAGGCTCATACTCTTCCTTTTCCTGACTCAGGATCATTGTCGTTCCATCTGCTGTTAAGGTTATCTTACCGTCCTTGTACTCACATTCTTCTGTCTGATCATTATGAGTCATCAAAATTTTATCATTTTCTATTTTCCACTCTGATTCATCTACTTCAGGCTCTTCCCCATAAACAGAACTTGTTGTTTCCATTTTACCGTCTTCTTTAATGTCCACGGTCACTTCCATTCCCATTGCCCCCGGATGAAAGGATGCACCTTCGCCCATAGAAAGCTCATTTACATACCAGGTTCCAATAACATCCTTTTCTTCAAGGGCATAAACACTTACGCTCATAAAGCCTGCCATTAAGACTCCTACTGTTCCTGCCATCCACAACCTCATTTTTTTACTCATACAAACATCTCCTTTCTTTTTTTAATGTACTCCTCGGACTCTTTTTTACTTAATTTTGTGAGAAGATTTTTTGTTTATCTACATTATACGTGAACGCTCAGATATTTACACTAGCACTTCTGACAGTATGCATGTAATTTTTTGGATAAATTAAAACCTGCTGAAAAGTTTTTAACTCTTCTCAGCAGGTTCATTAAAATACTTTCTGTTTTGGTGCATTCTCTCCAGATTTTCCAGAATTATATCTACACTGATTGGTTTGGCAATATGAGCGTTCATACCCGCTTTGATTGCCTTTTTACGGTCTTCTTCAAAAGCATTGGCAGTCATCGCAATGATTGGTATATTTGCGCATTTCGGATCATTCAATGTACGGATTTCCCGGGTTGCGGTGTATCCATCCATCTTCGGCATCTGAATATCCATGAAAATCAGATCATACCTGTCAGCATCCACTTCATTCATCCGTTCAACAGCATCTGTCGCATCAAACCCATTTATTACTATTCAGTGACCTGCGTTTCGATACCCCCCTCACCAAATTTTATGTTTCTTATTGTCTTTTTTAAAACCTTCATCTCCACTGGTTTTGAAATATGTGCATTCATACCGGCAGCTAAAGAATGTTGTATATCCTCTGAGAATGCATTGGCGGTCATGGCAATGATCGGGATTGCCTTTGCCAGCTCATGGGAGCTTCTGCGGATTGCCTTCGTTGCCTCATAGCCGTTCATGACAGGCATCTGCACATCCATCAGGATCATATCATAGTCACCAGGAACAGACTGTTCAAATGTCTCCAGAACTCTTTCACCATTTTCACAGATGATACACTCTGCGCCCTCAATCTTTAACAGTTCCATCAGGATTGAAGTTATCAGGGTTGCTGATACGCTTTGATGCGTCCATATGCTGTTCAAGCTTGTGTATCTGTTTTTCATAAACATCCGCATCAGGAGCCAGTTCTTCAAGAATACAGGCTGTGTCTGATACTGCGGCTATTGTTGAAACACCGGGGTCTATGCCCATGATGCCGGTCTTTGCTTTACGTTCCCAGTGGGGAGCATCTCCGTCAAGCGTGACTATAAGATAATATCTCCAGCCGTTTGAGAACATCATTCTCTTTATGGTGCAGTAGGATATCTTATGATCAAGCGATTCGAGGACATAATCCCTGTCCGATGCTTTCTTCGGGAGATAGCATTTAAGCTTAAGTCCAAGCCAAGAGACGGTCATTGTATCAGGATTGAGCTTTGCGCCGTTTAGGTTTGACTTTCCGCCAATGGTATCAAAGTCCATGAACTTCTTGAAATGGATGTCTTTTCCCTTGCTGAATAGGCATTTTTCAACACCGGTCCATACATTTGAAGCCTCTGCCTGCACCTGCTGTGATGAAATGAGCTTGCTGTACCGTTTCCCACAGACTTTTATGTATGACTGGAGTGCCCATTTTGAAAGGCCGATTTCCTGGCGGCGGACCGACATCTGTTTTGATAGTTCAAGCCTGCGTGTACGGTCAGCTTTCGACAGTTTCTTCTGTTTTAAAAGTTTGCAGTATTCACTGCGCCATGACTGGTATTCTTCGTCATGATCAAACTGTATAAGCAGCTTCTTTGCATGTTTCACACATACGTTATGAATATGCGATACCGCATGGAAACGCTTATTGATAACAGCTTTCTCATATTCAGTTGGTCTCAGGATTAACTGTACTGTATGCATCTAATATCTCCTTTTTTGTGTGTCTACATACCATTTGATTGTCTCGGAGCTGACATTTTCTGCGGTGCTTACAAAATAAGAACGTGTCCAAAGGGATTTCATCTGTGATAGCTCTTTAAACTGCGTTCTTAATACAGATGCTGTGCCTCCCT
>OGOX01000959.1_pt1 | contig 19750 bp, 18 predicted proteins | sample 1552761 | NCBI WGS metagenome assembly OGOX01 (sample SAMEA2580212, study PRJEB22360) | human gut metagenome | biome: human gut; feature: human-associated habitat; material: faeces | place: Denmark | collected 2008/2010
GAGCAAAATTGGACAACTCCGGAGATTACAGAGCAACTCGAGCCGGAGCGGACAACATTAACGCTCTTATTCTCCAAGAGTGACGATAAAAAAGCGGCGATAAAGAGTGACGATAAAAAAGCAACGATAAAATCTGCCCGGCAGAAAGAAGAAATCGTTGCATACCTTACTGATCATATTTCGGCCAGAAGTGCCGATATTGCAGAGCTCCTTGGAGTCAAAAGTACACGAGCCAAGAAACTCCTCTCTGAACTGACTGCGGAGGAAATTGTCGTAGCCGAAGGCGGAAATCGAAACAGAACTTATAAGCTGAAATCTTAATAGTCCAGAATAACGGGTAGAAACTTTAGTAAGATACTATTCAGGATCTGATCATTGGTGCCTTATTACAGCGAGAAAGGAAACGAGGAAATATGGACAATCAGGTGCATAATCAAATAGTGAGTTTTATATGGAGTATCGCAGACGATTGCCTGCGAGATGTGTATGTGCGCGGTAAATACCGTGATGTGATTCTGCCGATGACGGTCATCCGTCGTTTGGATGCTCTTTTGGAGGACAGTAAAGAGGCTGTCCTGGATATGAAGAAAAAGTTGGACGCGGCAGGTATCGATAACCAGTGGCCTGCGCTGTGCAATGTAGCAGGACAGGCTTTTTGCAATGCGTCTCCGTTCCGTCTGCGCGACCTTACCAGCCGTGCGAAGAAGCAGACATTGAAAACGGATTTTGAAGCATATGCTCCAGCTCTTTCCACTCCTCCGGATGCTCCTTCACCCACTGGTCAGCGGCAGCGGCAGCTTCCGGGTCCATGGAGTGTATCCAGCGCCAATCCGCCTGAAGCTCTTTATAAGACTGGGTATCCTTGAAGGACATGAACTCACCGCCCTTTCTGCGTTCACAAAAAGTTTATAATTTGGGACCTTCCGATTTTGCGATTTTTCTCTAAGTAATAGTAGAAGGACAATTTCACCCGGGTGAGGTTGCCCCTGGTTCGGTACGGCACGGTATCCACGCCGACGAATCCATATGGCCTTCGACAGAGCATCTATGAGAGCATGTGCGCTCTCTGCCATACGGCAACTCGCTCGGAAGGTCATTCCATCTCTGGCCGTGCTCCCGGGAGCACGGTCTTTTGCTATGTGCCGTTTCTAACGGCACGGCTATATAAATCATTCTAACACGGAGGAGGCGAAAAAGATAGCTCACAGATGAAAGTAAAAGACTCAACTGCAAAGTAAAGGAGGGGTGCACACCAGTATGACCGCAAAACAAAAACCGCCGTGACTGCGGCAACAGTCCGGCGGCTCGGCGCACACGCAGGCACGCACAAATCAACTAACCAAAGTATAGCAAACGGGCAGCGGAAAAGCAATGAAAACTTTCCGCACGCTCCCTGTGTGAGTGCTGCAGAAGTCTACAACAACACAGGAGGTATGAATTGAGTTACAACAAATGGCCCAAACGCAGCGCAGAGAAAAACTATTTTATGGTGCCCAACGAGATATTCAGCATTGGTCTGGATTACCGGGAGATCTCACTCTACACCTATCTGCTCCGGTGCGAGAACCGCGAAACCTATCAGTGCTATCCCAGCTATAAGACCATCGGCAAAGCAATTGGTATGTGTGAAAATACGGTGGCAAAGTATGTGCGGCAGCTGGAGGAGAAAGGTCTCATCTACACTGAGCAGACCATCATGCAGAGCAAAGACGGAAAACCGCTGAATGGAAATCTGCTCTACACCATCCGTCCTATCCCGGGTGTACTCGAAGCGTTCTATGAGCGGCAGTTCCGGCAGGCAGAGGAGGCTGCCGCCCGCTATCGTGTGGAAGAACTCCTCAAAAAGTCCAACGCCCAGGGTCGCCAGAACGCCCTGTGTGCGCCTTTCCGGGAGGAAGCGAGTCCCAGTCCCAACCAGGGAGTTGAAGCCGGATGTGAGCCATTTTCGGCAGACTTTTGCGGGACGAAAGAAAAAGCAGGATAAAGGCATGGCGTCGCACGTGCCGCCGCAGCCGTCACTTCTGCCCGCAGTGCGGGCAGTTTCGGGAGTTTGAAGCTGGCGTCTTTGAGAGGCGAAAAAAGCACCGATGGCGTCAGCTTCCCCGAAAAGCCCCGTGTTGCAGGGCTTTTCAAGGATGTCTTACAGCAAAAAGGAGGAATTGAATGAGTAAAGAAACCAGAGATCGTATTGCATTCCGGATGCAGCCGGAAACCAGAAGAAGGATCGAGCAGTGGTACGCTGCCGACAACTGCCAGAGCAAAAATGAGTTCATCGAGAAAGCCGTGAACTTCTATGTGGACTATCTGGGAATACAGGACAACACAACGCTGCTGCCCATGGCAATCACGTCTGCCATCGACGGCAGGCTGAGCAGACTGGAGGACTATATCGCCCGCAGAGATTTTACCAGATGCGTGGAGCAGGATATGACCAACGGTATCATCGCGGAAGCGTTCGAGATGGACCGGGATGACTTGAAGCGCAGACGCGCGCAGAGTGTCCGGAATGTTAGAGCGACCAACGGTACTATCTCTCTGGAGAAGTACGCGCGCTCCCGTCAGGAGCCGGACTGGGATGATGACGAATGGCAAGACTGATCCTCAAGAGTCCCTATATCAAAAGCACCGGCGGGGCCTCCGGATACCTTCGCTACATCGCGACCCGGGAGCGGGTGGAGCTTATCCCGGATGACCGTCCGCCCACACGAAAGCAGGAACAGCTCGCCGCTAAATTGGTCAAGGACTTCCCGGACAGCAAAACGCTCTATGAGTACGAGGACTACCTGACGAAGCCTGCGAAAGTCAACGCCTCTGCGTTCATCACGCTGGCGCTGGAAGCCAACTGGGATGCCATCCACGAGTCGGAACAGTACATGAAGTATATCGCCACCCGTCCTCGCGCGGAGCGCATCGGCGCTCACGGTCTGTTCGGTGATGAGGATGCAGTCTCTCTGGAGAAAGCCATGGAAGAACTGGAGAACTACACCGGAAATGTGTGGACGCATATCATCTCTCTCAAGCGGGAGGATGCGGTCCGGCTCAGCTTCGATAACGCCGCGGCGTGGCGAAATCTCATTCGAGCGCACCGTAACGACATCGCGGCGGCAATGAAGATACCGCCCGGTGACTTCCGTTGGTATGCGGCCTTCCACGACGAGGGCGAGCATCCGCACATCCACATGATGGCCTGGTCCGCAAAGCCGGGACAGGCCTATCTCTCCAAGGAAGGTATCCGTCAGATCAAGTCCAAGCTCACCAACGATATTTTCCGCAACGAAATGCTCCATCTCTACGAACAGAAGTCTGAGTCCAGAGATGAGCTGGTGCGGGAAGCGCGGCGGGCAATGCTGGAGCTGGTGCAGACCATGCGGGATAGTATGTGCGACCATCCAGACGCCGAGCAGCTCGTGCTGGAACTGGCGGCGCAGCTCGGTACGGTCAAGGGAAAAAAGTCCTACGGCTATCTTCCCAAGCGGCTGAAGAAATTGGTGGATGAAATTGTTGATGAGATGGAGCGGCTCCCCGGCGTGAGCAAGTGCTATGACCAGTGGCTGATGCTTCAGGGCAAGGTGGATGCCTACTACCACGACAAGCCCCAGAAATGTGTTCCTCTCTCAAAGCAGAAAGAGTTCTCGCAGATCAAAAACGCCATCATCCGTGAGGCAGAGCGCCTGCGGCTGGATGAGCTCACCTTCGAGGAGAAGAATCTCGGTCAGTACGATGAGCCAGAAGAATTCCGCAACGCCTCCTACGACTACTGGACACTCCGGGATGTGATCCGGGACGAGAGCCTGACCATGGAGGAGCGGAGCGGCGCCGTCTCTGAAATGGAAAAGCTGGCGGAAAGCGGCGATATGTACGCCCAGTACCTGATGGGAAAGCTCTGGCGGGACGGTCCTCTGCTGATACCCAACTCGGCGAATGCCCGGTACTGGTTCGAACAGGCGGCGGAGCAGGAACACATTGTGGCACAGTACTCCCTGGCCAAGCTATACCTCTCAGATGATGTGGAGGTACGGGATATCCGTCTGGGAATGAATTGGCTGTACACCGCTGCGGTCAACGGCAGCCACTACGCCATGTATCGGCTGGCCAAAGAACTGTTCAAAGGTGATTTGATCAAACGAAATAGTGATGCCGCCGTGGAGTGGTTCACTCGGTCAGTCGAGCGGGGAAACCCCTACGCCCAGTATATGCTGGGCAAGCTGTACCTTGCTGGTAAGGAGGTTCCCTACGACGAGGAGAAAGCCGCATATTGGCTGACCCAATCCGCCGAGCAAGGCAACCAGTACGCCCAGTACCTCCTGGACCATCTGAAGGAAAACCGTCCGCCCTCCGCAATGCTGGCGGTGACACGGCTGCTCCATCACATGAGCCGGGTCTTCCGGGACAATTCCGTCCCCAAGTCCCGCCCCGGCGGTGTTCAGATCGGCCGGAAGCGGCTGAAGAAGCTGCAGGAAAAGCGCATCGCCCTGGGCCACAAGCCGGATGACCATGAGGAGCAGTGGCCTGACATGACCATGTAAGCGGCTCAAAAACTGGGCCGCAAAACAAAGAATAAAACCCTTCCGCCCGGAAGGTAGAAAGGAACTGAATGAGAAAATCCAAATACAATTCGTTTGATGAACTCCCGCTGATGTTGACCGTGGAGGATGTGTCCCATGTGCTGGGCATCGGTCTGGCCCACGCCTACGAGGTGGCCCACCGCAGGGATTTCCCCACCATCACTCTGGGCAGCCGCATCATCGTCCCCCGTGACAAATTCATGGAATGGATCGACGAGCAGGCCGTGAAAAAATCTGAGATATTATGATAGCTATTTCGGAGATTCTGTGGTATGTGTTTGTGTTAAAAAGGAGGGATCATAAATGGCAAAGAAACGAGCCAACGGCGAGGGCAGCATCCGTAAAAAGCCCAGCGGTCGTTGGGAGGGCAGATATACCCAGGGCATCGACCCGGTCACCGGCCGAGCCATCCAGAAAAGCGTGTCCGCCAAGACCCAGGCGGAGTGCAAAGAAAAGCTGGCGAAAGCCATTCGAGAGAATCGCGGCGTGCCGCTCAATCACACGGGCGACTACACCGCAGCGGAGTGGTGCCGCCTGTGGTTTGAAACCTACAGTAAGCCCAACATCCGCTACAACACCGCCAAGGGCTATGAGGGGATCATCGAGCACCACATCATCCCGGCCATCGGCGCGATCAAGCTCAAGCAGCTCTCGTCCATCCACATCCAGAGAATGTATAACGACCTGAAAGAAAACGGCAGGATGCCCCGTGGGTCGAAGCAGAACGACAAGCCCCTGTCCAACACCTTCGTGCGGCGTGTCCATGCGGTGCTGCAGGCGGCGCTGAAGCAGGCAGTGAAAGAGCGGCTCATCCCGTACAACCCCTGCGAGAACTGCCGCATCCCGCCCAAGGATAAGAAAGAGATGACCATCCTCCCGCCGGAGAGGATCGGCAGATACCTCCAGGAAGCGGAGAAATACGGCGTTCTGCCTATGTTCTATCTGGAGCTGTCCAGTGGCCTGCGCCGAGGAGAACTGCTGGCGCTCCAGTGGGCGGACTTGAATGTGAAGGAGCGCATCCTGACGGTGAATAAGCAGGTCACCCGCATGGAGGGCGAGCTGGATGTGACAGAACCGAAAACGAAAAACTCTGTCCGCAAGGTGGCGCTGTCGCAGCAGGCGGTCGACCTGCTGGTACAGGAGCACGAGCAGCACCCGGACAACCCCATCCTGTTCCCGTCGCCCCGCACAGGCGGTTACTGGAGTCCGGACGCCGTGTCAAGGATCAACCGGAAGCTGCTGAAAAACGCAGGCATCGAGGAGCACGTGCGCTTCCACGACCTCAGACACACATTCGCGACCATGGCGATCTCCAGCGGCGTGGATGTAAAGACCCTGTCCAGTATGCTGGGACACTACAGCGCCGGGTTCACTCTGGACACCTACACGCACATCACCAACGATATGCAGAGAGGCGCGGCTGAGAAAATCGGTGGCTTCATGGAGTCGGTCACGGCAGCCAACACCCCGGAACCTCCCGACCCGCCGGAGCAGGGCCAGTGCAAGGTGATTCCGTTCGAGAAAGTGGGGTAATAAAAAAACAGACGGAGTTCCCCGCGGTAAGGGGACTCCGTCTGTTCTCTTTGAAGAAGCCTTCATTTGTAATCAGCAATGCGTAGCTCTTGAGTGCAGTTAGTGCGGATATTCTCTTTTGTGAACCCACGATTTTGGAGCAGATTTACAATGAACGCTACCCATTCGTCTGTATACAGATAATCATTGTGCGGTTCATCATAGATGCAGAACTTTGATACTGTATCAAACTTGGCTTCCGACGATGCCGCGGGACGAACACGGAAAGCTTTCCAAAGCAGTGTGTGGTCGTTTTGCGAGATTTTAATTCCTGTTTTCGTTTCAACTGCTCGAATGACATCCCCGGGTTTCAGTAGATTTGCATTTGATACAGGCTGCACAACAATCTTATCCTTAATTATGGCGCTGATTTGCTGATAGTTGGCCCGATCTTCTTCACTAAGGCTATTCCAGTGGACAAATTCAACTGCCAAATCATGACGATTGGTATTGCTGATTTTGGGAATCTGCAAAAGCTTGATACTATACTCTTGGCTGTCGTAAATCTCTTGGGGTAAATCGGTTTTATACTTGTCGATGTACTTTTTAATGTCCTGCATATCCTTTGACAGCAAATCGCGTTGAGCTTGTAGTTGTTCTTTGGCTCTCAGGTGAGAGAATTGCAGTGCATAGGCAAGGCAGGTGTTAATCGAGTAATCTTCGCCAAAAAGAGTAACCAGAAAAGACTCGTAATTGAAAAGCAATGCCTGGCACTCTCCGAAAAGAAGAATATCCAAAGAGGAACTGTCCCAATATCGGTGCTCGATTTTATTTCGAATACCGATAAAAAAGCGCAGATTTGCCACAACGGGGTCGGAAAGATTGGGATATGTTTTATTCATCTTCTGATATTCTTTGATGCATTCAGTAAGCTCCCAGGACTTCTTTTCCCCGTCAACTTTCTTATATCGTCTATTTTTCTCTTTGTAGAAATAGCGCTCACCAATCTCACTTTGAAAATAGGCATGAAATAGCTTTGTCCATGCAATAATCATGAGGATAATATAGTTTTCGATTCTGAACTGAACCCGAGGACGATTATAGGTTTCGACCGCAGTTAGTGCACTGTTGATGGAGTTTTCTAAAATGCTTTTTGCCTTTCCTTGTCGCAGAATAATCATAGCATTTCCTCCCATAAAAATAAGAACCGCATGGGAATACACCCACACGGCTGCCTTGGTGGCGCAAAGGCTCACCGTAGAATCATTATAGGGGATAATGCTGGAAAATTCAAGTTTCCGTCGTATTTGGGGTGAAAAAACTTGAGCTATGCCAATTAGGGATGCGTTAGGGATTTTGCGGTCTTCGGCGTTCCTCCGTACCGAGGCCGCAACCGCCATTTTACTCCTCTGACCACAGTTAAAATGTGGTCAAGTACATTTCAAAAATCGAACTTATAACGCAGAAAAACCGCCTAAAAAGGCGGTTTTTCTGGGAAAGGTGGTCGGAGTGTAATTATAGGATTTCAGAAAACGCAGATATATCAATGGTTTGCTGGCAATCGGCAAGAGGTATTTATTCTAAAAAATTCAAAAATGACGAGAACAACGCCGCCCAACAGGACAACGGGCGGCGTTTTCATATATAAAACCATGAAGGGAGGTCACTTCCGCCCGGCCAGTCTACGGACTGGCTTTTTTTATGCCACGAAAAGGAGGTTTGCAAATGGCAGATGATAAGAAAAACATTCCCGATGTAGCCTCACCTACTGAGGCACCCGCTCCCACGGTAGAAAAAGCCGTTGTGCCGGAGCAGCCTGCGCCCGAGCCTGCGCTGACCGATGCAGAGGTGGTCATGCTGGAGCATGAGGGGCAGGCGGCACTCTTTGAAATGGGTGAGGCCGTGCCTGATCCCGCCGACGCTGTTACTCACACCGAGGTGGAGGAGCCAACCGCTCCCGAAGTCCCCAAGGCTGAAAAGGAACAGGAGCAGCCGCCCATTCCCGGCAAGGACGATCCCGCCCCGGCACATTCCGGCAAGGTGGTGGATTTTGCCGCTGCCCGTGACGAGGCGGCTAAGGAAGAGAAAAAGGCGCTCAAGCAGAAGGCGCCCACGGAAAAGGACAAGACTGCCAAACCCGGCAGAGGCCGTCCGCCCAAGGATGGCAAGGCCGCTCCCGATAAGGCAAAGCAGCCCAAACCTCGGGACAAAAAGTCCCAAAGTAAGGTTGCCCCGGAGAAGCCTGCCGTGGATAAGGGCGGCGCGCCCGCAGGTGCGGAGGTCACGCCGGAGCCGTCCGCGCCCCGTGACGCCACTCGGTCGGTAAAAGAAGAGATCGTCTATCTCAACCTGTCCGATCTGCACCCGTTCAAAAATCATCCCTTTGGCGTCCGGGACGATGCAGAGATGCAGGGACTTGTGGAGTCTGTCAAGGCCAGCGGTGTGAACCAGCCCGCCCTTGTTCGTCCCCGTGAGGATGGCGGCTATGAGATCATCGCTGGCCACCGCCGCCAGCGGGCAAGCGAGCTTGCCGGATTTGTGAATATGCCGTGTATCGTCCGCAACATGACGGACGATGAAGCCATCCTCGCTATGACGGATGACAACCTCCGCCACCGTGAGCGCATTTTGCCCACGGAAAAGGCGCAGTCGCTGAAAATGCAGGTGGAGGCAATCAAGCACCAAGGCTCCCGCCCCGGCGAGGAGGACAAGGACGCCGGAAAACGCTCCACGCAGGTCGTAGGAGATCGCAACGGCATGAACTATAAACAGGTGCAGCGGTATATCCGTCTGACCGAGCTTGTGCCAGACTTGCAGGCAATGGTAGACGAGAAAAAGCTGGCATTTACCCCGGCGGTAGAGATCTCATTCATCCGTCCGAAGCATCAGAAATATATCGCCGTTTCCATTGAGGGGCAGCAGTCCTCGCCCTCGCTGTCGCAGGCGCAGAAAATGCGGGAGCTGGACAAGGACGGCAAGCTCAACGGCGACGTGATCGACGGTATTCTGTCACAGGAGAAAAAGGAGGTAGACAAGGTGATCATCAATAGTGCGGAACTGGAAAAGTATTTCGGCAAGGACAAGTCCCCGAGAGAAATGAAAGACAAGATCATTTCTCTGCTGGATGACTGGAAGGCCAAGCAGCCGCCCGAGTTGGGCAAGCCCGAAAAGAAAGCCGATTTGGAAAAGTGACCTTGGGACTTTTTGTCCCGAGGTCTTTCGTTTTCCCGGATGGCTCTTGTGGTATATCCCCCGTCGCCGCCCGTATTTCAGCATGGCCGGGAGCGGGCTGTCAAGGGTGCATCGCACCGCTGTTTTCAGCGGCCAGCCCTTGACCGCCTGTCCCGGCTATGCTTTTTCTCCGGCAAGCGGCGGGGGTATATCCTCCAGAGCCGCCCCCTTTCCCAAGACTGGGAAAGGGCGTGGGGTTTGGGTTGAACTTTCTTATTAAAATATCGGAGGTATGAACGATGAAACGACCCCTTGCTTATATCACCGCTGCATGGCTCGGTGGCGATAGTGAAAACGCAGAACTGGCGGCGCAGTATTGCCGCACCGTGTATGAGGCAGGCTTTTCTCCTATTTGTCCGCCTTTGTACTTGCCCCTGTTTCTCAACGATGCTGTTCCCGAGGAGCATAAAAGCGGCATCGACATGAGCCGTGACTTGCTCCGCCGTTCTCATGTGCTGGTTGTCTGCGGGCACAGTATGACCGAAGCCATGAAAAATGATATTGCCGTGGCCCAGCGGCTGGGAATTACGGCAACAACCCTTGAGGGCATCCTGACCGTCAAGGGACAGGGCCGCCGCTGATGGCGACCCTGTTTGAAGCCTACGTTACCAACGCCGGAAAGTACAGCGAGGGCCAGCTTGTGGGTGAAACACTGAAATTTCCCACAACCGCCCAGGAGGTGGAGGCTCTCTTGAAACGGATCGGCGTGGATGGCGTCCGCTATCAGGAAATTTTTATTACCTCTTTCGATGGGGATGTGCTGGGGCTCTATGACCATTTGAGCGAGTATGAAAATCTGGACGAGCTTAATCATCTGGCCTGCCTGCTTTCCGAGCTTACCTCATCGGAGCTGGAAACACTGGAGGCCGTCCTCGACAGCGGCGATCACTGTTCTTCGGTGCGGGACATCATCAATCTGACACAAAATCTGGACTGTTACGGCTTTTACCCCGGCGTATCCGATGAGGAAACGCTGGGGCGTATTTATGTGGACGATCTGGAAATGTTGGATGTGCCGGATCAGGTAAAACCGTATTTCGATTATGAGGCGTATGGCCGGGATGCCTGCATCCACGAAAACGGCCATTTTGCCCCGGGCGGCTATGTTGTCAAAGAAAGCGATCATTTCGTGGAAGTGTATCACGGCTTGCAGGATATTCCCAAGGAACATAAGGTGTTCTCTTTCCCGAAGCTCTCTATCCGGGAGCAAATGGCCGCTTATCAGGAAATCATAGACGGTTCTTCTTTGGAGGGCTACCGTCAAATGCAGAAAAAAGACCGTGGGGATCGGTGATGGCACTTCGAGACAAATTGTCCCAAGGAAGGAGGCGGTGTAACTGATTGATGAAGATATTTCCCGGCGCACGATAGCCATATCTGTAAAAACGACCAAGCTGACGGTGCGGGGACTGGCGTATGTGCTGGGCATGGTGGTTCGGAAGATCCGCAAGGCATACCGTGGGCGGCAAGTACCACATGGCAAACAAAGTGTGCGAAAGCTCATGGCCCACGGCACAGCCACAAACAGCATTGAGCTATCCGGGGATGCCAAGTCCTTTGACCGCGTGGCCCGGAAATGGAATGTAGACTATGCGTTCTATAAAACCGGGCCGGACAAATACCTGCTGTTTTTCAAGGCTGGACAGGCAGACGCAATGACCGCCTGCTTTTCTGAGTATTCCCGGAAGGTGTTAAGCAAAGCAAAATCGAACCGTGTTCCCATCCGGGAACAACTGCAACAGGCGGCAGATCAGCTTTCCAAAGAAAAGCCGAAACAGAAAGAACGTGCAAAGGAGGTGGCCCATGAGGACAGATAAGATTAGAAAATATCTCATTCCGAACATTCCCTATCTGTTCATCCTGTGGGCGTTCCTCAAGCTGGGAACGGCCTACCGGCTGGCGGCGGGTAACGATTTTGCACATAAGCTCATCGGGCTGGGCCAGACGATTGGCCCGGCCTTTGCTGACTTTGCACCCGGTCTTGCCCCGCTGGATTGGCTTATCGGTATTGTAGGAGCCGTTGGTTTCCGGCTGCTGATCTATTTCAAAAGCAAGAACGCTAAGAAGTTCCGGCGGGATGCAGAATACGGCAGCGCCCGGTGGGGAACGGAAAAAGACATCAAACCGTTTGTTGATCCGAAGTTTGAAAACAACGTGATTTTGACCGGGACAGAGTTTCTCACGATGAACACCCGTCCGAAAATCCCCGCAAATGCCCGAAACCTGAATTGCTGCATTATCGGCTCGTCCGGCTCCGGCAAAACCCGCTTCTGGCTTACGCCCCAGCTTTTACAGGCTCATTCCTCTTATGTGGTGGTCGATCCGAAAGGTGGTGTGCTGGGACAGGTCGGGGGTTTCCTGCAAAAACGCGGGTACAAAATCAAGGTATTCAACAGCATAGATTTTTCAAAATCCATGCACTATAACCCGCTGGCGTATATCCGCAACGAGGCCGATATTCTGAAATTCGTGGATGCTCTGATTTCCAACACCAAGGGCGAAGGCAAGGAAGGCGATCCATTCTGGACAAAATCGGAAACGCTTTTGTACTGCGCCCTGATTGCCTACATCATTTTCGAGGGGCCTGCCGAGGATCGGAACATGAATACCCTTGTGGATATGATTTCCGGCATGGAGGTCAAGGAGGATGACGAGGATTTTATGAACGCGGTGGACTATATGTTTGCCGGGCTCGAAAAGCGTAAACCGGATTGCTTCGCGGTCAAACAGTATAAAAAGTACAAATTGGCCAGCGGTGATATATGCTCTAAGTGACTTCTTAATCATGATTTTGTCATGGTTAGTGAAGCAATCACTTAGAGCATTTTTGTTTCAGGAGGTACAGCCATGAGAAACGAAAAAATCACCCCACTGTACGAGCGCCTGAGCCGGGACGATGAGTTACAGGGCGAGAGCAACTCCATATCCAACCAAAAACAGATGTTAGAGGATTTTGCCCGCCGGAATGGGCTGCCCAACCCTACGCACTTTACCGATGATGGTATCTCAGGCACCCGTTTTGACCGCCCCGGATTTTTGGCGATGATGGAGGAAGTGGAGGCAGGGCGTGTAGAGGCAATCGTCATCAAGGACATGAGCCGGTTAGGACGCGACTATCTGAAGGTCGGTCAAGTTATGGAGGTTTTGCGGCAGCGAGGCGTTCGTCTGATTGCCATCAACGACGGTGTGGACAGTCTGAAAGGCGATGACGATTTTACCCCGTTCCGCAACATTATGAATGAATTTTACGCCCGTGATACCAGCCGGAAAATCCGCTCTGTGTTTAAGTCAAAAGGCATGAGTGGCAAGCACCTGACCGGCACTGTGATTTACGGCTACTTATGGGACGAAAAACGGGAGCATTGGCTGGTAGATGAGGAAGCTGCCGAAGTGGTACGCCGTATATTTTCCCTCACGCTGGAGGGATATGGGCCTTACCAGATCGCCTGCAAATTATCCACAGATCGGATTGAAATTCCTGTCGTACACCTTGCCCGCTTCAACGAGGGTGTGAACCGTTCAAAGCCGGTCAAAGACCCCTATGGATGGGGATCATCTACCATCGTGAACATTTTGAAAAAACGAGAGTATTTGGGGCACACCATCAATTTCAAGACCCGCAAGCACTTTAAGGACAAGAAAAGCCACTATGTTTCTGAGGACGAGTGGACGATCTTTGAGAATACTCATGAAGCCATTATCGACCAGCAGACCTTTGATCTGGTGCAGAAAATCCGTAGCAATGTACGGCGTTATCCAAACGGCTGGGGCGAAGCGGCTCCCCTCACAGGCTTGCTCTATTGTGCCGATTGTGGCGGCAAGATGTATGTCCACCGCACCAACAATGGCAAGCGGGTTTCTCAATATACCTGTTCCAATTATACCAAAGTTCCGTGTGGGACACTATGCCCTACACAACACCGTATCAATGAGAGTGCTGTCCTGGCATTGGTTTCCGACACGCTCCGGGCTATCGCTGAATATTCGAGAAATGACCGGGCCGAGTTTATCCGCACCGTCCAGGAAACGCAGGTAGCCCAGCAGACCGCCGACATATCCAAGAAGCGGAAACGGCTGGCCGCCGCCCAAAAGCGGGCCGGGGAACTGGAAAAGCTGATTTGCAAAATCTATGAGGACAACGCCCTGGGTAAGCTGCCGGACGCCCGGTATGAGGCCCTGGACGCACAGTACGCCAAAGAGCAGGACGCCCTCAATGCGGAAATCGTGGAATTGGAAAAGGCCGTTACCGGCTATGAGCAGAGCCGGAAATCTGCGGAGAAGTTTATTGCCCTGATTGACAAGTACGAGAACTTCGACACGCTGACAAACACCATGCTCAACGAGTTTGTAGAGAAAATCCTTGTCCATGAACGCGCCCGCAAAGGCAGCCAGGATACCATACAGGAGGTTGAAATCTACTTCAACTTTGTGGGCCGCTATATCCCTCCTGCCTTGCAGCCGGTTCCCCTGACCCCGGAGGAACAGGAAGAACTGCGGAAGAAGGAGGAACGCAAGGACAGGCTTCACCAGAACTACTTGCGCCGCAAGGCTAATGGCAAGCAGAAGGAATGGGAAGAACGCTACAACGCCAAGCGCAAGGCGAAAATGGAGGCAGCAAAGGCCGCGATCCGGGCCGAGGATATGGAGAAGGGCATTTTTACCACCGTCAGCCAGTTACCCAGGCAGGAGCCACGCAAGGCCACCTTACCGGCCAGCGCCGCAGTTTAACCATCACAGTGCAAAGGAGGACAAACATGAACGAATTGACTTACACCCGCTGCGGGGATTACTACATCCCCGACCTGGAGTTGTCCGAGCAGCCGGAGGCCCCCATCGGCAAGTATGGCCGTATGCGGCAACGCTACCTGAAGGAACACCGGCCCGGCCTTTACAGCAGCTTGATTTTGAGCGAAAAGCTGTACCCGCACCTGTTGGAGATTGACCGGGCGGCGCGGGAGCGGATGGACGCCATGCTGCCCCGGATGATGGAGGCGGCGGGCGTTACCGAGGAACTGAAAGCCTGTGACCCTATGCGCTGGGTGGGGCTGATGAACACGCTGAAGGCGCAGGCGGAGGAAATTGTTTTGTCAGAAATAATCTTCAACTAATTTGGAAAATTGGAAAAAGTAAAATGGCTGTGTTCGTTAAAAACGAAGAAACCATATCTTCTGCAATACATTTCTCCAACAAAAAAACTCCGGTACATCCCAAACGGTTGTATCGGAGTTTATGGATCAAGATGGTAATCGTCAAATAGCGGCGACTGGAAGAAGTCGCACAGGGTAATGCCCAGTCCCTGGCACATTTCATGGACGATCCGTAGCTTCACGGATTCATACGAACAGTTGATAACGTTCCCTATGGTTGATTTCGGGACCCCGCTTTTCATAAAAAGCTGGTACTGTGTCATGTTCCGTTCTGAAAGAAGTTCTGTCAGTCGTTTACTCACGGCTTCATTTAGCTGCATCCGCATCACCACCAATCCCTGTCACTGTACTAATTATTATATGGCGGTACGTTGGAAATTTAGTCCCTGTACCTGTACTAATTGAATGTTTTGTAGTAGAATGTTTGTGTTGTCAGGAAGATGGTGATTATAAAACTTGTGCGTCATGGGAGCGGCAAGGGGCACATCATCCATCATAAACGAGTTGGTGTTCTGAACACACAAAACAGGGAGGCGTGGTATGAACAAAAAGAAAATAATCGGATTAGCCGGTGCTGTCGTGGTCTGTATTCTGGTCTTTGTATTTATCGTGATAAGAGGCAAATCACCAAATCCAGCAGAGAACCCGGAGGAAATGTTGGGACGGATTGAAAACGCTTTAGGAGATGAGTACAAGAAGCAATCCATGACGGAATTAGTTGCCACCCTCAAATATGGAGACGAGGAGGGCAATGAGATCAACTATTACATACTCAAAACCACCTATTATGAAGCCGATCCTGCGGAAATAACGGGACTAAACACAGAGGCAATCAAACTAATCGTTAATCCTGACCGGGCCGATTCCTGCCAGAAAATGAAAATTCAGGATTGGGACGCTGCCCTTTATGAAAGAGGGGAACTATCCTACCTGTGCTGGACATATTCGCCGGAGGTGAGCTATATCCTGGAATATAGCCCCTATGCGTTTGCGGATGAAGAAATCATAAAAATGGCGGAAAGTGCAAAGCCCATAAATGAAGAATAGACAGACGCCGGACACGGCGGCCCGCTGGCCGTTGCATCCGGCGTCTTTATTATGGCTTGTTTCTATGCATTTAGAACCCCAATACGGCGGCAACGGGATAAAGAATACCGCCGCCCCAGCAACCACGCCGGAAAAGCCTTGAAATTTCAGTCGTTTTCAGACTCTAAATGCGTAGGTTGGCGGGCTGTTTGGACATAGCAAAGCCCCGGCAGCGTGGCCGGGGCCTGATGATCTTTACTTAATTCCATGAAGATTCCTGTATTCCCTGGGGCCGAGGCCATAGACTTTCTTGAACAATTTTGCAAAGTGGCCGGAATTGTGATACCCGACTTTAGCCGCAATCGTAGCAATTCCATAATCAGAATTTTTTAGCAAAATCAGCGCCTGGTTTAACCGCAATTCCTTGAGATATTCATACGGCGTTGTCCCATAATACTTCCGAAATGCCAGTTGATACCGGGCTGTACTCATACCCGCTATCTGGGCAAGTTCTTCCCCTGTCGGGTATGCGGCCAGATCATTTTTCATCACCGTTACCGTTTTTCTTAAATTGCGGATGTCCTTATAATCCAGCTTTACAGAAATATGCTTTTGTTCCTGCTCCATGCCTTTCACAACAAGAGAAAGAAGCTCCATTACTTTGCTTTCCAGATAGATTTTCAGCGTATGCCCCTCTGCCTGACAATCCCGTATCTGCTGGAACACAAAGTTGAGTTCCGGCAGACTGGGGTTTTTGAGAATGTAATCCCTTGCAGAGTTGAGAAGTTCGGCGTTGTTCCTGTCATGCAGCCGAAAATAAGTATTGAAGTATTTGGGCGATAGAATCACTTTCGTAAAACGAACAGGCTTCCCGCCCTCGCAATAGGTGTAAGTTTTCTTCTGTGTGTTTAGATAGCAATAAATCCCCTTATCCACCTGATTCTTTTTCCGTCCACCAATCTTGAAAGAACTGCTGTCCGTTTCAAACTGGCTGATCTCCATATAGTCCTCTGAAATTTCAGTGATCTTTTCAAAGGTGTCCTTGGGCGTATAGTCACCAATCAAAATCAAAAGAAGATCGTCCTCAAACTCGATCAGTTGGAACGTGCCGTTTCCGTATTCGGAAAGCATACGGTAGAAAAAAACACCGTCGCCGCAAAGCTCCTGCACCCTTGCAAAGTGCATGGCTTCGGGGAGCTGTAACAAATAGTCAATTACAGATGGAACCATTGTACCGCCGCCTCCTTTCTCTACTTGATAGTATATCATACCGGCTTTCTGCGCGCTACTTCAAAAAAAGGTGACAATCCAATATTTATCGGTCACGATTTTATAAAATATATGAAACAAAAACGCTGAAAACCCCAGAAATATCAGCACTTTCAGCGTTTTTCAAAATGCAAACAGTAAAGCGGGGCGGCTATTGAAATTTCCACTTCGTGCGGGTAAAGTAGATTGTGTCAGGTTAGCAAAATCTAACTGGCACATTTCAAAGAAAGGGGTATCGTTTCGATGGAACAAAAACGAACCGGATTATCATACGTTTTTACTCTTGCGAAAGAGGAGCGCGGCAAGTTAAGCCTTGGGATGCTGCTGGCGGTCTTTTCGTCGGCCCTGTCTTTCGTCCCGTATTTGGTAGTCTACCAAATCCTGCTTCTGATAATCAAGCAGGAGGTGACGCTTCCCGCAATGCTTGGTTGGGCCGGAATCGGCATTGCCGCAGCAGTCTTACAGGCAATCCTGACATCCTTTGCCGGTATCTGCTCTCATACGGCGGCTTTCAACACCATGCACAGAATCAAGGTCAGAGTATTGGAGCATATGTCCAAATTCAACCTTGGATTCTTTCAGGAACACGCGCCCGGACAGATCAAAACAACCTTGTTTGATGATGTGGACAGGATTGAAACCTTTCTGGCCCACAGCACTTTGGAACTGGCCCAGGCAATCGTCGTTCCTCTGATGATGTTCATTTTCATGCTGCGGCTGAACTGGATTATGGCGCTTATCATGCTGGTTCCTATGATCTTGGGGATTGCAATTCCGATGGCCCTCATGGGGCGCTACCCGGATTTGACGGACGAGTTTGCAGGCGATACGGAAAAGCTGAACGCTTCCGCAAATGAATTTATCACCGCTATGCCGGTTATCAAAATGTATCACCTTACAGCCGAAAAATTTGAGCAGTACCGAAATTCCTTGAAGATATATACAGACTGTTGGATTAAGATGTGTGAATCGTCCTGCAATCCGCTGTCTATCGCTCTTGTGGTTTTGGATTCTGCCATTCTGTTCACGCTGCCGGTGGGCGGTTGGCTGTATCTGCGTGATTCGCTGTCTGCGGCATCGTATCTTCTCTTTATTCTGCTGACTATGTGCTTTTTCACGTCTTTCCTGAACATGGTGACGATTGCTATGCAGTCTATGGAGCTGGGCAGCGGCCTTGATAATGTGAAGAAGATCATGGATATGGAAACCATGAAAAGCGGACAGCAAACCCTTTCCAAAACCGGCTGTTATGGTATTGACTTTGACAATGTGACCTTTAACTACACACAAGGCGGAAAGGATGCGTTGTCCGACGTTGATATTCATTTGGAACCGGGCAGCTTAAATGCTTTTGTTGGCCCGTCCGGTGCTGGCAAGACGACGGCGGTACAGCTCCTTGGCCGCTATTGGGACGTGAGCAGCGGGACAATCAAGATTGGCGGCGTCCCGGTTACAGAACTTCAAACCGAAAATCTTTCTGACTTAACCGCGTTTGTATTCCAGGATGTATTTCTTTTGGAGGACACGCTTCTTGAAAATATCCGTATGGGAACAGATGCTACCGAGGAACAGGTACGCCAGGCGGCAAAGGCGGCGCAGATTGACGATTTCATTATGAGCCTGCCGAAAGGATACGCAACGAGAATAGGCGACGAGGGAGTGAAATTATCCGGCGGCCAGCAGCAGCGGATTTCGATTGCGCGGGCCATTTTGAAAGACGCGCCTATCGTTGTTTTCGACGAGGCAACTTCCTATTCAGACATTGAGAACGAACACAAAATACAGCTTGCACTCCAAAACCTCCTGCGAGGAAAGACCACGATTATGATTGCCCACAGGCTTCATACCATCCGCAATGCGGATAAAATTTTTGTCTTTCAGGATGGAAAAGTTGTCGAACAGGGAACGCATGATGAACTGATCGCCAGCGGAAGTACATACAGCCATATGTGGGACACCTATACAAGAGAAACTATCGGGGAGGAGTGAAAAGATTATGTTACGCAGTATTCAGAAATTGATTGGTGACAAACGAAAGCAGTTGATATTTCCTATTTTCCTTATGTCACTGGACGCCATCGGAAGCCTTGTCATGTACCTTATGCTGTATTTTACCGTAATTCATCTCCTGAACGGTTCTCTGACAGGTGGACTTGTACGAAACTATACCATTGTATGCCTTATCAGTGTAATTCTCCGGCTGATTATTTACCGTAGCGGCTATTTTCTCTGCTTTTCCAGAGGGGCCGAAATGTGCAGCGGCCTACGCTTGGATTTGGCAAACCATTACCGTTCTCTAAGCCTTGGCTATTTTAATCAAAACAGCAGCGGGTATCTGCTTAGTACACTGACAAAGGATTTAAGCAATTTTGAACTTGTATTGACCCATACGCTGCCCTCTATCGTCAAAACATTGGTCATGGGCTGCCTGATCTTGGTTGGAACCTTTTTTATCAACTGGAAACTGGCGTTGGCCGAGTGCGTGGTAATTCTGATCGCGCTGCCGGTTTTGAATTGGGGCAACCGGCTTGTAGAGAAGTACGGAACGATCAAGCGTGATCTGACTTCTAAAATGATCTCTATTGTTCTGGAATACATCAAGGGCATGAAAGTGTTCAAGTCTGCAAATATGACAAGTACGCACTTCACAAGAATGTCTGATACGTTGGAGGACATACGGAAAACCAGCGTACAGGCGGAAGTAAAAACCGCCGCCCCCACAAGTATGTATTCTATCATTGCAAATTTCCTTTTGCCGTTTGTCCTGCTGATTGGAAGCTATCTGTTCCTTGGCGGTACGATTGCTTCTGAACAGCTTGTGGCGTTTATGCTTATGAGCCTTGCGCTTTCTGCGCTGCTGATTGCGTTTGAACATTCGTATAACCTGCTGAAAGAACTGAAACTTGCCACTTCTAATCTGGAACAGGCATTTGACACAAAGCCGCTATCCTACAAAGAAGAAAAGGTAAAGCTCTCGCACTTTGATATTACCTTTGAAAA
>OGOX01000977.1_pt1 | contig 19498 bp, 13 predicted proteins | sample 1552761 | NCBI WGS metagenome assembly OGOX01 (sample SAMEA2580212, study PRJEB22360) | human gut metagenome | biome: human gut; feature: human-associated habitat; material: faeces | place: Denmark | collected 2008/2010
ATATATTATAGGTGTGTGAGGGGGGTGTTATCTTTGTCCGAAACCTCGTCCGCTACGGGTGCTGGTGGGGCGGCCTGTGCCTCGCTGAGGGGTGTCGTGGCCTGTCTGACGGTAGTTGATGTAGGTGTCGCGGAAGGCTGGACGGGCTCCTGAGTTGTTGTTATTGTTGTTGGGGCGGCCTGGTCGGCCGTAGTTGCCGCTGTTGTTATTGTAGGGACGGTCGGGGTGGTTGTAGTTGTTGTCGGGGCGGTTGTGGTGGTTGTAATTGCCGTTGTTGTTATTGTAGGGACGGTCGGGGTGGCCGTTGTTGTCGGGCCAGTTGTAGTTGTTGTCGGGTCGGTTGTGGTGGCCTGGGTGGTTGTAGTGTGTGGGTGGCGGTGGTGTGGCGGGGCCGTATCCGCGCATGCCGGCACCGCGTCTGGGACGCCATGAGGCGTAGGGGCTTGGGCGGTCGGGACGGCGGCGGTGCCATGTGCAGCCGTGGTAGGTGATGTAGATGTTGGGGCGGGTGTAGTAGTAATAGCCTATGCGGTAGTGGTCGTAGACGGGGTAGTACCAGCGTGTGGCGTACCAGCGCACGGGACGGTAGAAGTAGTCGAGTGTGCTGAGTAGGTTGTACTGCCAGTCGAAGAGTATGCAGCGGAGGTCGATGTCGCGGTATTGCCAGTAGGCGCCTGTGATGTCGGTGGGGCCGTTGAGGCTCATGAGGTAGTCGAGGTTGATTTGGTAGGCGCGGTCGTACTGCTCGGGGGTGAGGTTGAGCTCGTAGGCCATTTTGTCGGTGATGAACCATGCTTGCTGGCGCGCGTCGTCGTAGCTGATGGCGCGTGCGGTGAGTGCCATGATGGCTATGATGAGGGTGAGTAGTGTGCGTTTCATGATTGTATGTGTGTTTTAGGGGGTTGTTTGTGGGCAAATATCGGTATTTTTTGGGAGGTGGGGGGCGTGGGACGGGGTTTTTGTGGGGTTTTTGGGTTATTTAACCTGGGGGGGTGGTAGTTGATGGGATGGTAAGTAAGGGTGGGCATGGTGGGCATAATAGGCATAATAGGCTCATTAGGCATGGTAGGGGGTGGGCATAATAGGCTCATTAGGCATGGTAGGTGGTGGGCATAATAGGGCATATTAGGCTCATTAGGCATGATAGGGAGGTGGGCATAATAGGCATATTAGGCTCATTAGGCATGGTAGGGGGATAGGCTTGTTGGGTTGCTTGCTCCGATTGTGGGGCGGGTGTGGGCGGTGGGGCAGAAATAGTGTACAATTTGTACACTTTTTTTGGTGTTGGGAGTGGGGTGGTCGTATCTTTGCAGAAGATAAGCTACGGCTCGGCATAGATTGCAAGTGAACTTGCATCTCTGCTCTCGCCTTGCATTATCTTTGCATCAGAAAATTGATGAGGGCGCTGCCTTGCCTGGTAAGCCGGCTATGATGTAATATATTACTCGCTGGCGGAAATATTGGTTAACTCGTAAACTTGTTTACTAATTCCGTCAATGAGTAGTGTTATATAATAAGGTGTATGTGCGGCGCGCTTGTGATGACCAAATTGTTTTACTAATTAACCAAATTGAAGTAATAGACCATGATTAATTTTGTAGTACGTTCGAGAAAGAATTTTAAGCTTGACAAGAAGCAGTATTTTCCTACTATTGCGGCCTCGGTGCCTGTGAAGTATGATGAGGTGGTGCAACAGGTGGAGAAGTTTTGCACGCTGTCGGAGAGTGATGTGGCGGCTGTGCTCGAGGCTTTGGAACATGTGATAATAGATGCGCTGAAGCAGGGCAAGTCGGTGAGGCTTGGCACGCTGGGGTCGTTCCGCCCGACGATAGCTGTGGTGAAGAGCCGTGAGCATGAGGAGGATGTGTCGGCTTCGGACATAAAGTTTTTGCGCTGCCGCTTTACGCCGAGTGGCAAGATGGCCCGCAGCTTGATGATGAAGGAGCTGAAGTTTAAGTTGCTGAAGGGCATTGGTGCTGCTGTTGGCGGCAAGGAGGTGGGCAATGCCTGATGGCGCTGCGGGTAAAGGCCCGGCCGGCTCTGTGGGGTCGGCTTGGGCTCCTGCCTCGGCCATGCTGATGATAGTGGCGGGTATTGTGCTGGCGGGTGCCGGTTTTGTGGTGGACCCTTTGGGGGAGCTGAGTGATTCGGTGCTGTGGTTTGTGTCGCAGGGGCTGATATATGCCGGGGCCATATTTGGTGTGGCGGTGAGTGTGAGTGCGCGTCATGGCGGTGTGCGGAAGGTGTGATTGTAAAAATGTATTGTATATGCGTAAGATAGATGATATTATTATTCATTGTACGGCTACTGCTGAGGGGCGTGATGTGAGTGTGGCTGATATCAGGCGCTGGCATAAGGCGCGTGGGTTTGTGGACGTGGGGTATCATTATGTGGTGTATCTTGACGGTAGTGTGCATGAGGGGCGTCCTCTGGCTCAGGTGGGTGCTCACTGCCGTGGGCATAATGCGCACAGTGTGGGGGTGTGTTATGTGGGGGGACTGGCTGCTGACGGGCGTACGCCCAAGGATACGCGGACTGCGCGGCAACGTGTGGCGTTGGAGGCGCTGGTGCAGCTGCTGAGGCTGAATTTTCCCGGGGCGGGGGTGCATGGGCATAATGCTTATGCGGCTAAGGCTTGCCCTTGCTATGAGGTGAATGGGTGATGGCGGTGGCTTGATGGCGGGTGATGGGCGATGGGCTCAATAGGCCTAATAGGCGGGTGGTGTGATGGCGGGTTGCTTTGATTGATTTGCTTTATTTATTTAATTTATTTACTTACTTTATTTATTTTTGATACCATGATTAAGTATAAGATTAGTTCGGTGAAGAGCCCTAAGAGTGGCTTGAAGGTTTATTTTCCAAGTATTGTGCAGGTGGCTCACTTGTCGTTTGATGATGTGGTGACTGCTGTGGAAAAGGAGTGTACGCTGACGCGTGCTGATGTGAGAGGTGCGCTCTCGGCGCTGGAGTATGTGGTGCTGAAGGAGCTGAAACAGGGTAATACTGTGCGCCTTGGCGGTGTGGGGTCGTTCAGACTGACTATCGTGTCGAAGAATGGCGAGGACGATGCGGCTAATGTGTCGGCACGCAACATTGCACGGGTTCGTACGCACTTTACGCCAAGTGGGGCTATGAGCGCAGCCTTGCAGGGCAGCGAGATTAACGCGGTGGTTCAGTAACAGGGCGACGGGTTAATATGCAGGTGCGTGGGGGAGTGGGTGCGAATGGCGCGCTCCCCTTCGCTCTTTTTTTGATTGTTGTAGTGCTATACTTTTTTTGATGTTTGTGTGCGGGGTGGGTGGGGCGGTGGTTCTTTTTTTGGTGGTGGAGGGTGGGTGTGTGGGGCGTTTGTGCTAATTTTGTAGGGCGAAGCGCTTTAACTTGAAAGGTGGCGCGCTGACGGATTAAAATATTGAATATAATGGATATATCACCATTTGCCTCGCCGCTGTATTTGCTGGCCAAACCGGCGGGGGCACGTTGCAATTTGGCCTGTAAATATTGTTACTATCTGGAGAAAGGCAAGCTCTATGCCGACCGGCCGACAGAGGTGATGAGCGAGGAGATGCTCGAACGCTTTGTGCGCGAATATATCGGTGCGCAGACTATGCCCGAGGTGCTGTTTACGTGGCACGGCGGTGAGGCGCTGATGCGTCCGCTGTCGTTCTATAAACGGGCGGTGGAGCTGCAGCAGAAGTATGCTGGCGGCCGCAGGATAGATAACTGCATACAAACAAACGGTACGCTGCTGACAGATGAGTGGTGCCGCTTTTTTAAGGAGCAAGGGTGGCTTGTGGGCGTGAGCATAGACGGGCCGCAGGAGTTTCACGACGAGTACCGCCGCAACAAGGGCGGACGGCCGTCGTGGGCACAGGTGATGCGTGGCATTGACTTGCTGAACCGCCATGGCGTGGAGTGGAACGCGCTGGCTGTGGTGAATGACTTTAATGGCGATTATCCGCTGGACTTTTACCACTTTTTTAAGGAGATAGGGTGTCACTACCTGCAATTTACGCCCGTGGTGGAGCGCGGGCAGCATCATGCCGACGGGCGCGGCCTGGCGTCGCCCACGGAGGCCGGCGAGGGTGGTGTGCTCGACTTTAGCGTGAGCCCTGAGCAGTGGGGACGCTTTTTGTGTGCGATATTTGACGAATGGGTGCGCGAGGACGTTGGCACGTATTTTGTACAGCTGTTTGATGCCACGCTGGCCAACTGGGTGGGGCAGCAACCGGGCATTTGTACGCTGGCTCCCACGTGTGGCCATGCGGGGGCTATAGAGTGGAACGGCGATGTGTATGTGTGCGACCACTTTGTGTTTCCGGAGTATAAGTTGGGCAATATCATGACCGACTCGATAGTGGGCATGATGCACTCTGAACGGCAGCATGCCTTTGGGCAGGCCAAGCGCACGGCGCTGCCGGGGCAGTGCAGGGGGTGCAAGTATTTGTTTGCGTGCAACGGGGAGTGTCCGCGCAACCGCTTTGCACATACGGCCGCTGGCGAGCCCGGGTTGAACTATCTGTGTAAGGGTTACTACCAGTTTTTTGACCATGTGGCACCGTATATGGACTTTATGAAGGCACAACTCGAACGGGAATTGCCGCCCGCGGCTATTATGGAGGCTGTGCGGCGCGAGCCTGGGAGGTTTGGGGCGTAGTTCTTGGTTTTGAGTTTTGAGGTTAGTTCTTGGTTCTAAGTTTTGAGGTTATGAGGTTATAAAGTAACCTTTTGCTGTTTAATTCGCAGATGTAACTTTATAACCTTATAACCCCTTAACCTCAAAACTTCCAAACCTCATAACCTCAAAACTTAGAACTCCCTCCCCCTAACCCCATTAACTTGTTACTTATAAAATAAATTGCTAACTTTGCGGCCATAACAATATATATCAATTAATATGGCACAAGAAGACGTATTTAAGAAGATTGTATCACACTGCAAGGAGTACGGTTTCGTATTTCCTTCGAGCGATATATACGATGGCCTGGCAGCCGTGTACGACTATGGCCAGAATGGCGTGGAACTGAAGAATAACATCAAGCAGTATTGGTGGCAGAGCATGGTGCTGCTGCACGAAAATATAGTGGGCATTGACTCGGCTATATTTATGCACCCCACCATCTGGAAGGCTTCGGGACACGTTGATGCCTTTAATGACCCCTTGATAGATAACCGCGACTCGAAAAAACGCTATCGCGCCGATGTGCTCATCGAGGACCAGATAGCAAAGTATGAGGAGAAGATAGACAAGGAGGTGGCTAAGGCACGCAAGCGCTTTGGCGATGCCTTTGACGAGGAAAAGTTCCGCCAGACTAACCCCCGCGTGCTCGAACACCAGGCCAAACGCGACGCCCTGCACGCACGCTACAGCGAGGCCATGAACAAGATGGACCTTGACGAACTGAAGCAGATTATACTCGACGAGGAGATTGTTTGCCCCATTTCGGGCACACGCAACTGGACCGATGTGCGCCAGTTTAACCTGATGTTCAAAACCGAGGTGGGCTCTACTGCCGATGGCGCAAGCACTATCTACCTGCGTCCGGAGACGGCACAGGGCATATTTGTGAACTACCTGAATGTGCAGAAAACTGGCCGTATGAAGATACCTTTCGGTATAGCACAGATAGGCAAGGCCTTCCGCAACGAGATTGTGGCCCGTCAGTTCATCTTCCGCATGCGCGAATTTGAACAGATGGAAATGCAGTTCTTTGTAAAGCCTGGCACGGAGATGGACTGGTTCAAACAGTGGAAAAAGACCCGTCTGGCCTGGCACGAGGCTCTTGGCTTTGGCGATGACTGCTACCGCTACCACGACCACGAAAAGCTGGCCCACTATGCCAACGCTGCTACCGACATTGAGTTTAAGATGCCGTTCGGATTTAAGGAGGTGGAGGGTATTCACTCGCGTACCGACTTCGACCTGTCGCAGCATGCCAAATTCTCGGGCCGCAAGATTGAATACTTCGATCCTGAGGAGAACCGCAGCTATACACCGTATGTGATTGAAACATCAATCGGTGTGGACCGCATGTTCCTGAGCGTGATGTGCCACTCATACCAGGAGGAGAAGCTCGAAAATGGCGAAACACGCGTGGTGCTCAAGTTGCCCGCTCCGCTGGCTCCCGTAAAACTGGCCGTCATGCCGCTCGTGAAGAAAGACGGACTGCCCGAAAAGGCTCACGAGATTATGAACGACTTGAAGTTCCACTTCAATTGCAAGTATGAGGAGAAGGACTCTATTGGCAAGCGCTACCGCCGCATGGACGCCATAGGCACGCCTTACTGTATCACCATCGACCACGATACACTCAACGACAACTGTGTGACACTGCGCGACCGCGACACCATGCAGCAGACGCGTGTGGCCATCAGCGACCTGCGTGCCCTCATCGAGGACAAGGTGAGCATTACTTCACTGCTCAAAAAGTTGCAGTAAGTGTCTCGCTGATTACACATAGATTTTACACATACACACACGCATTTACCACGTAACGTAATGGGGGCTTATGAGGCTTGTATGCCCCATAAGCCCCCAATTTTTATGTTGATGGCGGTGATATGTGTGGGTGTGAACGCAAAAACTCAGATATTAAATCTCTACTTATGCGCAAAATACTTAACACGCTTGCGGCCCTTGCCTTGATGGTGCTGCCCATGGCCATGGCTTCGTGCAGCGACAACACGGGCGAGAGCGATGATGCCGAGTTTGCCAACTGGCGCAACCGCAATGCCGCCTTTTACGACAGTCTGCTTGCTGTGGCCCGCACCGATGTGGCACAGGCCAAGGCTGCTCACCCCGACAACTGGCAGGCGTACACGCCGTGGCGCTTGTTGCCCAGCTTTTCAAAGCCGTTTGCAAGCCAATCTACCGACACGGTGGTGGCCCGCGTGATAGAAAGTGCCGCCACACCCGGCCTGACGCCTTACTACACCGACAGTGTGCGCGTGAACTATATAGGCCACCTCATGCCTACCAAGAGTTACCCCAAGGGACGTGTGTTTGACCACAGCGGGGTGTATGAAAACGAGAGCTACGTGTTCAGCGCGCAGTACTCTACGCCCACAAGTTTTGCCGTGTCAAACCTGGTGGAGGGCTATACCACGGCGCTCATGCACATGCAGGTGGGCGACCGCTGGCTGGTGTACATTCCCCAGCAGTTGGGCTACCGCTCGTCGGCCAGCGGGGTGCTGCTCCCGTATTCAACCCTCTGCTTTGACATGCAGCTCAAAAAAGTGGCTCGCAAGGGCCATTCGCTGAGCGAGTAGGGGGGTATAAGGGGGTTATAAGGTTATGAGGTTATAAGGTTATAAGATTAGTTCTAAGTTTTGAGGTTATAAGGTTATAAGATTACCATTGTTTACTCAACACGCAGAGGTAACTTTATAACCATATAACCTCAAAACTAAGAACTAACTTTATAACCTCATAACCTCAAAACTAAGAACTCCCCTCCCATAACCTCTAAAAGTGACAAGACTCCGACACACGCTATACGTGTGTCGGAGTCTTGTTACTTTTTAGCCCCAGGCCCTATTGTCCGAGCTTAAACTCCACCATGCCCTTTACAAAGGCCTTGATAATAAGTTCCGTAGTATTGGTAGCGTTAAATTTCGACAACAGATGCGCCTTGTGCGTGTTGATAGTGTTCACACTCACGTTAAGAATGCGTGCAATCTCGTTAGCCCTCAGTCCGCGCGCCAACTGTTGCAGCACATTGTGCTCCGTGGTGGTAAGGTGTCCGCACGAGTCGGGAATGTGCATCTCGATGTGCCGCACCAGCTGCTGAAAACGTTTGCAAAAGTAATTGTCGCCCCTCGCAATATTGGTAACAGCCAGCTGCAGCTCCTCCACCCCACAACTCTTAAACACCACCCCGTCGGCCTCAGAGCGCATAATGGCATTGATGTTCCATATCTCCTCGTGCGAGGTGTAAACCATCGTGCGCACCTCAGGCAGCACCCGTTTAACATGCTCAATAAGCGCTATGCCCGAGCCGTCGGGCAAGTCGAGGTCCACAATGCACAAATCGACGTGGCCCCCGGAGTCGAGCAGCTGCATGGCATTGTGCATGGTTGTGCACAAAAGCACATTGCCCACACCGGGTGTGCGCTGCAGGCACACCTTAAGCCCCTCGAGCAGTATGGCGTGGTCGTCGCAGATGAGTATGGAGTATTGTTCAGGCATGATATGGCAGATAATTTTCTTAAGCTGCAAAATTATACGTTTGCTTTTGTTTGCACCTCATTAAAAATAATGATTTGCACCACCGCGCGTGCAGTACGAGGCATCTTTATGCCCCCAAATGTAGCAATTGGAGCACAAAACGAGCGTATTGGGGGGGGTAATTTCATTATTTTTAATGACAAAAACTATAAACAAGAATTATATATTTGCAACAGAAACCTAACAAAGTACATTGGCGGAGTTAGCGAATAGATTGACGGGTAAGTTAGTCTACGTTCCTCATCTTCCAGTTTTTAACACAACAGGATAGTGTAGAACATACTCACTCGATAATTTGTTAGTCGCTAAAATTCCGCCAACGGGCATAATATAATACCAAAGCTACAAGATATGGGACTATTTAGTGGTGGCTACACCGAAGAGCAAATGCTCGAGCTCAAGGCGCAAATCAAAGCCCTGCGCGACTCTGTGACACTTAATGAGCAAAAATACGAACAAAGTGAGCAACTGCGACAGCAGGTGCTGAATGAGAAGCAAGCATTAGACGATCAGGTAAAATCACTGCAACAAAGTGTGCAACAACTCGAACAACAGCTCGCTCAGCACCCCCAAACAGACCATGTGCCCATTGAATCACAACCATCGCTTGGCGCAGTTGAACTACAAGTTCAAGTGCAGACGCTCACCCAACAGTTGCAGCAGAGCCGCAAGGCAGAGCACGAACACGTCGAGACCATACGCCAGCTACGCGTACAACTTGAAAGTGCGACGCACAGTCATGCCTCGACATCAGCGGCCCAGCCAACCACAGAGCCACCCGTTTCGGCGCAGGCAATAGATGGAGCACTCAAGCAATTACAATCGCTGCAAAAGTCGTACGACCTCATAGCACAACGTGATGAACTGATGCATGCCATGCACCGCGAGCTCGATGCGCTGCGCAACGGCCTCTATGCCAAAATGCTCAAGCCCTACAAGCAATCGTTCATAACCCTCTACGACAGCATAGCCCGCACGCATGCCTATTACTCCCAACTCGAAGCCAGCCAAACGGGCAGCCTTGCAGAGCAATATTCAAAACTGCTCAACCAAATCGGAGCTTACATGCAGCTCATAGTCAACACCTTGAGCGATGAATACGATGTAGACAGTTACCAACCCGAGCCCGGCCAACCATTTGTGCGCGGTCAACACAAAGTGAGCGAAGTGGTGTCCACCACTGACCCCACACTTGACTACACCATCGTGCGCATACATCAGCGCGGTTTCAAATACACCGCTTTCGACCCTGTCAAGGGAGTTGAACGCGACGTTGTGTTACGCCCGGCACTGGTTGATGTGTACCGCGTCAGCGCACCCCAGCAAACCACAAACCACTAACATACATATCACAGTAATTATGGATAAGACACGTGCCGTATATGGTATAGACTTAGGCACAACCTACAGTTGTATAGCCCAAGTAGACCAATTTGACCAAGCCGTAGTATTACGCAATTTCGAGGGGGACTCTATCACCCCGTCAGTAGTATATTTTGAAGACGAGAACAACGTCATGGTGGGCAAGGACGCCAAGGACATGCTCAACTCCGAGCCCGAAAAGGCCGTCTCGTTTATCAAACGCGAAATGGGCAATGACGCCGCTTTCGACAAGAGCGCCAACAATACCCCCTACCACTTCGACCCCTCCGAAATATCAGCTTTCATACTCAAGAAACTTGTTAAGGATGCCAATGACGCCAACGGCTACCCCGAACCCATCAAGGACGTTGTTATAACCTGCCCTGCCTATTTTGGCAACAAAGAGCGCATGCAAACCAAGCAAGCCGGCATCATAGCCGGGCTCAATGTGCTGGCCATCATCAACGAACCCACAGCCGCAGCCATAGCCTACGGCACCAAGGTCGAAGATCGTAAAACCATACTCGTCTACGACCTCGGAGGCGGCACATTCGATGTCACCATCATACTCGTCAACAAGGGAGCCATCAAAGTCATAGCCACAGGCGGCGATCACCATCTGGGCGGTGTAGATTGGGACACAGAAGTGGCCAACTGGCTGCTCGACCAGTTCAACCAAAAAAACGGCACCAGTTACACCCTCGACGACGACCCACTGCTCCGCAACCAACTGCTCTCCGTGGCAGAATCGCGCAAAAAACTCCTCACGCGCAAGTCAAAGGTCAATCTCGCCATCGACTACCAAGGGCAGTCCGTCAGTGCCGAACTCACCAAAGAAGCCTTCGAACAACTCACCTCAAGCCTGCTCGAGGAGACCATCGATGCCACCGACAAAGTGCTCGAAATAGCACGCCAAAAGGGTTTCGACAGCATAGACGAGTTTTTGCTCGTAGGTGGTAGTTGCCGCATGCCACAAGTCAAAGCCTGCGTAGACCAGCGTTACAACGTCAATGCACGCATAGGTGAGGTTGACGAAGTCGTAGCCAAGGGCGCAGCCATCTATGCTATGAACGAAGCCTACACTCAAGCCATACAAGAGTACGAAGAGGGCGAACGCGACTCACGACCCGCACCACTGCGTGGCGACCGCGCGCACGTAATGAACGTAACCAGCAAGACCTATGGTCTGGGTATCATCGACGACCAGGTAGGCAACGTTATATTTGCCAATTCTCCCTTGCCAACCGAAGTAAAAACCTGCGAGTTCAGCACCAACCACGACAACCAGACAGGCGTCAACTTCAACATCTATGAAAGCGATTTTACCAACCCCGAGACAGATGGAACAGTCGACCAAAAATTCTGCCGCCTCGTAACCACCGAAACATACGTCATGCCCATCACTGGCAATTATCCCAAAGGCACCCCCATCGAGATAATATTCAAAATAGACAACGAAGGCATGCTCTCCGTTTCAGGACGACTGAACAACGACACCATCGACTTCGACCTCAAGGTAACTGGTGTAAAGAGCAACGACGAACTTGCAAAGGCTCAAAACACACTCAGCCGTATAAACATTGAATGATAAACCCACAATTAGCGTAAACACACGAATAGGTACACCCACAATTCAACGTACCATTTGTGTGTTTATGCTTAAAATAATACACCTTCAACCGAAAGCCACAGCACGATGGACGAAACCATACTCAATATCAACGTAAAAAAGTGGACGGAATCCATACAATTTCTCAAAAGTCAAGAGATAAAACAACAACTCGACCCTGCCGAGTGGACCGCCGTTGACGAACTGAGCAACTTATGGAACAAGGACTTCGACCGCGACGACGTCAAAGCCACCGCAGCCGAACTCGTAGCCGACCTCAAACGCTGCGAGAACCAACACCCCAACAACCTTGATATTAAAAAATACAGCAAACAACTCACCGCAGTTGTGCGCGAAATGCTCATGAAGGACCGGCCCACCTATGAGGCTTTCAAGCTCAAACTACAAACCATCTACCGCCGACGCCGCCCCACGCCCCCGCCACCCAAGCCGCAGCCCACACCGCCACCCACACCACAGCCCGACCCCACCATCGTCAAACGGCAAGCCGACAATTTCATTGAGGCATTTATCTTCCTGTTAGATTTCGACATATTCAGCCAACTATCAAGCGAAGAGGCTGAGGCAGTAGTCAATTTCTGTCTAATACTGCGCGACAACCCTGTACTCACTTCACAGGTCAAGGACGAGGCAAATAAAAGCATTGCCGATCTCAAACGCTACGAAAACCTGCACCCTGCCAACCTACAAATCAAAACCAAAAGCAAGGCTGTAACAGCCGCCATGCGCAGTGCCATAGCCAACGCCCCCACTTACCAATACTTCAGAGACATAGTGATTCAACCATTAGATCACTTCATGTCTAAATGGGTAATAGAGTACGAACGCAGGCAAAACGACCCCATAGAAATAACAAAGGTCGAACTCGCCGACATCGCAGCAGGGCACTACTACGTCGATTTCGGTCAACAACTCTACACAGGCGTACACTACCTCACACCACGTGTCACACTGACCACACACCTGTCTGCCACAGCCTCTTTCCACGTCGAAATCATTGCTCCCGACCGAACCCTGATAGCAGCGTACGACTCCGATGTAAGGCTCAATGGCAGTGATACCTATTTCTTAGACGGCTACGGCAGTGAAAATGGCAGATTTATGCAAGCCGTGGGACAATACACCCTGCGCATCAGCCACGATGGCAAACAGCTCAGCACAACCACCTTCAGTGTAGAACTGTCGCCAGCACAACAAAGGGCCCTCGACGCCCTTGACGAGGAATTCCGCGACATAGTCAACAGATCTGCTTCAACCCCCACGCCTCCGCCCCCTCCTCGTCGTAAGTCACACTTCTGGCAACGCACAAAGTGGTTCCTCATCATAGCCTTTTTCCTGCTCATAGCTTGGCGCGTAGGCCCCACACTGTGGGATCTGATCTTTCCCGACACCAAGTGCTACAGCATAGCCGAGTCCACCATCTTGCGCAGCGAGCCAAGTGCCGAGGCTAATGCCGTCGAAACCTTCCCCTACGGCTACCTCTACGAACGCAAAGGACGCGAGCGGGGAGGTTGGCAAAAAGTAGAAATCGTCAAAACTGGCTACATCGCATCACGGCTGCTTATTAACAAAGAAGACTATAAACTCTTCAACTCCATCTTCGGCGGAAACGATGATGTAGCGTGTTCAGCCCGGCGCGCCATCATGAGCGTAGGGGCACGCATCGCATTGCTCAACTACTACAAAAACAACAACATGCGGGGCTTCAATCTCGCTTCGGGCAAAACAATCAACGACATGATGCGTGTCATACAAGGGAAAAACGTGTGGTTGTTCATCGAAATAGAGCAAGACAGCTACTACCCCAACTTTTATCTTGACGAAGACCAAGGCATATTTGCTGCCATACTTTTCAACCCCGAGTTCGACAAGCGCAAAGTCATCGTATTCACCCGTTCAGCCGACAGCTCCGACTATGCCCTGCGCTACGAACACGAGGCACCCGCTAAAGTCGGCATCAAAAGTGTCACGTCATCAAGCAGCGTAGTAGATGTAGAATATGGCGACAAAAAAACATCTACAACCAAAACCACCAAAAAGAAAAAGAAACGCCGCCGTCGCTAATAAAATAATTTTGAACACCTACTTAATAAGCAATAACTTTATTCACAAACTTAACACACCATGACACTACCCAATTTCAACAACCCTCATTACCGCCTTGCAGGCTATATAGCCACGGCCATAGTCACACTCGCAGCACTGCCACTCATCTACGCTATGGTATTCCACACCGACTGGCAGTTCAAGGTCAACTGGAACCTCTTTTCATCACCATTCTTCTCACCGCTCTTTGTCGTAGGAATCATCATAGCACTCGTCAATATGGGCCGCTCACACTACTCCTACGACACTATCATCGAAACCACCGACCTCGATACTGGTAAAAAAGAAAGGCACAAAAGTCAAGACGTCATCGACAAAATGGGCGGCAGCTGCCTCGCACCTCTTATCGGTCACTTCATCGTCGAGCCCATATTCTATGCTGCACTCATCTACTACCCCATAGCTGCACTCATAGCCTTTGTAGGCACCTTCGTGCCCTACATACTATCAGTAATTGTACTCATCGTGTGCATACTCATGTACAAAGTTGCTGGCTGGCTCGCACACCTCGCATTCCGTTCGGTAGCACTCGTCACCATAGCCGTCATACTCACCTCATGCTTTGGCGGAGCAAGCTGGTACATCTTGCGCGCACAAACCAACGCCCCGCTCAGCCCCGACAAAATCGAAACTCCCGTCAGCGGACAAGCCGCACAATACGATGCCACAGCCACCGACCTCACCACATTCGACCTCCAAGGTCCAGTCAAGACCAGCACACTAACACGCGACGGACAAGTAATCAACGGCACTTGCGGCTTCGACAAACAAGGCCGATGGATCACTTGCAATGACCAACCGCTGTCAACTGCCCAAGAGGACGAAAACGCCGAAGTTTACGGCGTAGTGCGCGACGCCAACCAACGTGTCGTACAATACACTATTGGCCAGTACGACATGACCGAAACTATCACAATAAATTTCGACAAACAAGGACGCATCGAAAAGGATAAAACCGAATCGGGCACCAGCACCGAAACTTCCCTCTATACCTACGACACCAATGGCAGAGTGGCCAGCACACGCATTCAAACCACCAGTTTCGAGATGGGAGCAGACGAAGCTGAAACCACAGACGTCACCGTTACTTACACTTACACCGATTTCGACACGCACAACAACTGGCGCGTGCGTGATGTTACCTGCTCAAACGGTGGCAAATACCAAGAAACGCGACACATTACATATTACGAATAAAAACAACCACGTATGAAAATTACCAACCACCTACGCCGCGTGCTGGCCGCCACCTTGTTCGGCCTTGGCTGCCACACCGCAGCCCTGCACGCGCAAAACATCATGTTGCGCCTCGATGCCCCGCAAGGCATTGATGCACAAACCCTTGCTGCCGACATCGGTACGCTAAAAATCACATTCTCAAACTCCAAAGACTTCTTCGACACCAGCCGTTACGCCGCCAACACCCTCGACTTTGGCAGCGACTACTACAATAATGGCAAAGACAGCTACCACCACTACTTCAGCCGCGAGCTCACCCTCAACGCCGATGATGGCAGCGGCAACGCATGGTGGGGCAACCAAAACAAGACTTGGCTAAAATTTGAAACAGTGCGCCGCCAGGTTAGCGGCCGCGCGGGCCAACCCATCTACTACCGCATCTACAGCCCCCACTTCAGCCGCATCATCACGGGGCAGATCGACCCCACCGATGCCGAAGAGGTAACACTGCACCACACAGAGCTGGTGCAAGCCCGCCGCGTGGCCTTCATGCCACCCGTGGGACGCGACGGCAATGCCGTGCCAGCCATTCTCGCCCCCGACCTGCGCACAGGTGCCTACTTTAATGGCACCACCACTCGCGTCAACATGCACGACCTCACAGAACCCTTCGCACGCTACGCCTACAAGGGCGACACCCTGCGCTACCTTGTGGCCCCTAACAGCGACGAACTCGCCCTGCATGCCGACTCCATCGTAGTGACCGACACCACCACCTGCGTCACCACCGACTACCGCAAGGCCGTGGAGTGCCACTTTTACATCACCGACAGCCAGGGCCGGCTCTGCCCCGTCACCAACGGCCAGTTGGCTTCGGTATACTACAAACTGCAACCAGGCGCCAAGCGTGGCCGTGGCTATTGCGGCTACAATTTTGGCGGCAATATGTTTAAGCTCACCGCCCCCGACGGCACACATGCCGCCTATGCGCTCCCGGGTCGGCAAACATTCCAGCTCAAATGGCCAACGGTGCAAACCGATGGCCCCGACTTCCTCATGCCATGCAATGCCGCTCAAGGCTATATTTTAGGCGAGGTAACCATACCCGCCAGCACCGAACCCGTCAGTCTGTCGATAGCCCAAAGCAAGCCACTGCGCGTCACCACCACACTGGCCGATGCCGCGCCCTATGCCGACCACCTGCAGTTTAGTGCCCACACCTATGTCAGCCCACCTTATTCATGGGCAGAAAACGAAAAGATGACAGTACTGTGCAAGGAGGTGAGCCGCCAAATCAAAGGCAACGACCTCGTGGTCACAACCCTCGTCGAGGGCAGCACCTACCCCTATCTTGCCCTCAACGCCCAATATGGCGCACAGAGCGACACCATAGCCAGCGTGCTCAGCAATCAGTGCAGTGTGTACGGCCTTTTTTGCACCCCACGCACTGAGCTAACACAGGACGACTTCCACTTCGATGGAGCAAAACTCCCCCCATTCAGCAAACTGCACCCCGTCAAGTTCATTGTGCCCTGCCACCTCTTGCAGCAAGGCGAAAAACTCTACATACACGGACAGTTTGGCGATGACTGGTATTCAACCCGCTGTAGCGCATTTGCCACCCATCACGAAGGCTGCGCCAAATCACTCAACCCCGGCACCGCAACCCCCGTTCCCTATGACACACTCACCGTCATACTGCCCGAGGGCAACCACGAATGGTACGTGTGCAAAAATTTCACCCCGTATGACTCTGCCAACATCCACACCTTCACCCTCGGTGCCACCGACACCCTCACGCAGACTATCTACGACCGGGAGTTTGCACTGCTGCGCGTCAACGATTTCGACTCCGATAGCATCTATGTGTACACCAACAACATACCCGCCACAAAGCTATACAAAAGGTACATAGTTGATGGGTCTCGCCATAATCAAGTACACTATGCCCTTGAGGAAATTCCCTTGCACCCTGGCTACAACGACTATACAGTGTCTTACCGCCAAATAAAGATACAAAAAGACACACTTGCCCGTGTCAACTACGGAGTCGAGACACCGGTCTATTATGACGATCCTCACTACAATAACTACACAGCGTATAGAAAGACAGGTAGCGTATATAATATCAGAAAGGACGAAATTGCCACACTTGACAGCGCCATCATGGTATCATCGCGTAGCGAAGTCGACCTCGTTACGTTTATGTCTGTGACATCGGGTAGTATATGGATACCTCGCTACTTTGCACACATAGCCCCTTCAGCCGCCGACACTACTGTTACAGCCTACACCCACCTCGTAGTGCCTACCGAGTTCACCTATAAAGGAAGTTTACCGGGGAAAATTGGGAAACTGTCGAAACTCGACATGTTCCTCGGCCCTGAGCGTATGCGAGTAGTACCCTTTAGACATTTCAGTGGCCGCCTCGACCTCGTTCCTGGCCACTACACCATGGAGGGCGAGTTCTACAACGAAGATAGTGAAGCGTATTTCCCCTTTGCTGTCACCTTCACCATCGAGGCAAACACCCCCACCACCATCGAGCTATGCCCCGACCTCACAGCCATAGCCGCGGCCCCCGCCGATAGCGCCCCCGCCAAGGCAGCAGCCTGCTACGCCCCCGACGGACGACGCATCAGCACACCGCAGCCAGGCCTCAATATCATCAAAATGACCGACGGCACCGTGCGCAAGGTGATAGTCAAATAAAAAAGTATTGCTCTACGCAAAAGCGCCAAGCACAAGCACCAAGCGCTGCCTCAAAACTCTACCTCAAAGCGCAATCTCAAAGCTCTACCTCAAAGCGCAACCTCCAAACGCAACCTCTAATGGGGGCGACGCGTCCCGCGTCGGGGCATTTTTCAGTAGACTCGTCTCGTGGAAAAGGGTAGGGTAGTGATAAGGAAGTGCGCCCCCCATTAGAGATTGGGGTAAGAGAAGTGATAGAGTGTACCCCAGGTGCTAAAGCGCGCAATAAATAAAAAAGAAAGCAATTACACGTTACGTGCCAACTGCAAAGCATACCATGCTTGCCAGTTGGCACGTTTTTTATATATTTGCAATTCATAAACAAAATCCTTAGTAAAACAAGTCGACGAACAGGCATGCACTACACATATATATTATGTAAAGGCAAACTTGCCCGTCAACCCCGTTAACTCGTTAACCCGTCAACCCAAAAATAGCAAACTTACCCGTCACCCCCAACCCCCAACACACTATGAAAAGACTTCTCCTCCCCCTCCTCATCACCCTCATGCTCACACCCGTGCTTGCAGCCGCACAGCAGCAAGCCGACTCCCTGCGCCACCTCCTGCGCACACAGCCGCACAACCCCCACCTGCTGGCACAAATGGCACAAGCCTTCAGCACCTCGTGCCCCGACTCCGCACTACACTACGCCCAGCTCGCCACCCAACACAAAGCCCAAGGCGCCGACATCGTCACCCTCGAGGCCGCACGTGGCGAGGCACTCGCCGCACAAGGCCACATACAACAAGCACTCGGCCACTTTACCCAAGCCTACAAAGTGGCCAAAAAACACCACCTCGCCGACCAACAGCACAACCAACTATGCAGCATGGGCATCTGCCACAGCCGCCTGCAGCAATTCGACCAGGCAGCCAAATGCTACGACCAAGTCATAGCCTACGCCACACGCCACCACAACCACCAACTGGCCTTTGCAGCCTACCAAAACTATGGCGCCATGTGCAGCCGCATAGGCCGCCCCGACGACTGCCGCACCCTACTGCTCAACGCACTCAAATATGAGCGCGCTGCCGAACCCGCACAGCGCATCTCCGTATACGCCGGCCTCGGCACCATCCTCACCTACAACCCCGCCACCTTTGCACAAGCCGAGCAATACCTGCAGCGCGGCATCAACCTCGCACGCCAGGCCCACGAACCACTGGCCGAGGCAAGCTGCCTGTCGCCACTCATCACCCTGCTCACACAGCAGCCCAAGCGCCACACCGAAATACCAGCCCTCATTGCCCGCGCCAACACCATCGTCAGCGGTCTCGCCCCCGGCGGCACCGAACGCATGCAGCTCGAGCACGCCAAGGTCAACTACTACTTCGTCACACGCCAGTGGGCACCCGCCCTGCAGTCAGCCCTCATGCTCTACCACAACGGCCCCGCAGTATCATCAGAGCGCGACAAAGTCATGCTCATGGTAGCCCGCGCCTACGAGGGCACAGACCAGGCACCACGCGCCTGCTACTTCTACCGCGAGGCATACTACATAGCCGACTCCCTCCACCAGCTCAACATACAGCAGCAAGTAGCCGATGCCGCCGCACGCTACGATGCCAAGGAAAAACAACTCAAAATAGCCCAACTGCAAAAGGACGCCGCACAAGCCGAAGCACGCCAGTGGCGCCTTGGCGCAAGCCTTGCCGTAGCCACCCTGCTGCTCATCATCACCATAGCAGGCGCCATCATGCGCCACCGCCACCAGCAGCGCAAGGCCGAGCTCGAACAGGCCCGCCGCTACATCGACGGCATCGAAACCGAGCGCAAACGTCTGGCACAAGAGCTCCACGACGGCGTGTGCAACGACCTCCTCGTGGCCGAAATGCAGATAACCAACACCGCCTCCACCGCCCAGGCCACCCAGCAGCTCAACGCCGTGCGTCAAAACATACGTCACATCTCCCACCAGCTCATGCCCCCCAACACCGCCTTTGCTACCCTCGACCAAACCCTCTCCGCCCTGGCCTGCAAACTCCACGAAATGGGCCACATAGCCATCACCTTCAGCGCCACCCCCGCCCATCACAACTGGGCCGCCCTGCCCGCCGCCCAGGCCCACCAGCTCTACCGCATCGCGCAAGAGCTCATCACCAACCTCATCAAGCACACCCCGCAGCTCACCCATATCAGCATCACCCTCACCCACAGCCCCGCCGCCCCCCACACCACGCTCACCATCGCCCACACCGCAGCTCCTGCACCAACCCCATCCCCAACCGCCGCCCCGTCC
>OGOX01000985.1_pt1 | contig 19440 bp, 13 predicted proteins | sample 1552761 | NCBI WGS metagenome assembly OGOX01 (sample SAMEA2580212, study PRJEB22360) | human gut metagenome | biome: human gut; feature: human-associated habitat; material: faeces | place: Denmark | collected 2008/2010
AAGCCGAAGCCGAGTTTTTGACCGACGAATACTTTGACCAGTGGTACGAATCCACGAAGGCCGCGCTGGAAGCCTACGCCGGCTGACCACCTGCCGCCCAACACGTTTTGAAAGGAGCACCGGCCCATGAAATACTTCACCCGGCACAAACCGTCCGGGGCCCGCGCAGAGCGCTCCATTTTCGGCACCATCTTCAAGGCGATGGTCAGTGTGCTGCTGGTGGAGGTCGCACTGCTCGTCGCGTCCATCTATGTGATGCGGGTCGGCCACCAGCTGGACCAGAACGCGGAGGACATCCTCGCCATGCAGGTGGAGAACCGCACCCGATACATCCAGACCATCCTGAACGATGCGCAGGAGCTTTTCACTCTGGAAAGTGAGATCAACGCCCTGACGCAGGAGCTGCTGGACAGCGGCAGGATCGACCTTGCCACGCTGGACAGCAGCAGCATCACCGCCTACCCCCTGCTGGAAGCGGCCACCCCAAAGCTCATCGCCGCTCTGCGCAGCAGGCCGGTGACCGGCATCTTTCTGGTGCTGAACACCCACGACCTGAACGAGCGCTCCGCTGGCAAGCACCTGCCCTCCATCTATCTACGGGATCTGGACCCCGACGCCTCGCCCTCCGAAAACAATTCCGACCTGCTGTTCGAGCGGGCACCGGCCCAGCTGGTGCAGGAGCAGAGCATCGCCACCGACAAGAGCTGGTCCCCCGCCCTCACCTATCGGGCAAAAGCCAGAGGCTATCTCTATGCGCCGTTCCAGGCGGCCTATGACGATGGTGCCCAGCTGAGCCCGGCTGATTACGGCCACTGGACCATCACCCCCTATGCTCTGAAAGGTGACGACCGGCAGGCCATCTATTACAGCCAGCCCCTCATCCTGCCGGACGGCACCGTCTACGGCGTCATCGGCGTGGAACTTCTGACCAGCTACCTCGCCGAGAAGCTGCCCTGCGCCGAACTGCAGGGCGACGGCTCCGGCCTCTATCTGCTGGCCTGCTCCAATGCGCCTTTGAACCTGGACACCCTCTCGCTGGATCTTGCACCGGTCCTGTGCAGCGGCAGTTCGGCGTTTGCCAGCGGCACCACCGCTACGGCATTCCGGCGCGGCATCGGCTGCTTCCGTCTGATGCAGGACCATGTCGCCTACACAGCCTCCGTGATGCCGCTGAATCTCTACAACCGGAATGCCCCCTTCTCCGGGGATCGCTGGTGTCTGGTGGGCATGGTGCCCACGGCCAACCTCTCAGCCTTCTCCAACCGGGTGCAGCAGCTGCTCTTCCTCACCGTGCTGCTCACCCTCATCGCAGGCTTTCTGGCGAGCTTTCTGGTCAGTGAGCGGATGTCCAAGCCCGTCCATCAGCTCTCCGCTGCCGTGGCCAAAGCGCAGGAAAACGCCGTGGCCATGCCGCAGCTGCCCACTACCGGCATCATGGAAATAGACCAGTTTGCCTCGGCCATCACCCACCTTTCGGAGGATGTGCTGGCCTCCTCCACCCGCTTTCTGCGGATCATGGAGATGGCCACGGTGGAGCTGGGCGGCTACGAGCTGCGCAGCGACAGTGTCTTTGCCACCGACAACTTCTTCCAGATGCTGGGGCTGGCCACCCCGGAGCCGCTCACGCCCCGCAGCTTCCGCAACGCCCTCTCCCGGATCGCGCATTCCAGCCTCTACCGCACCACGGATGCAGGCAACTCCGTCTTTATCGTCCGGAAAGAGGACGAGGTGCGGTATGTGATTCTCCGTGTGACCCGCATCTGCGGCGAGACCGCCTCGGAGGTGGGCCTGCTCGAAGACGTGACCATCCCCACGCTGGAGCAACAGCGCATCGAGCGGGAGCGCGACTACGATATCCTCACCGGGCTGTACAACCGTCAGGCGTTCAACCGGGTCTGCGCCGACCTCTTTGCCCACCCGGCCCAGCTGCACTGCTCGGCTCTGCTGATGATGGATCTGGACAATCTCAAGCAGATCAACGACACCTACGGCCACGACTGGGGCGACCAGTACATCCACCAGACCGGCCAGTGCTTCGCCGCCAACACCCCCAAGAACACCGTCTGCTCCCGCCTGTCCGGCGACGAGTTCCTGCTGCTGTTCTACGGGTACGACACACAGGACGCCATCCGCGCCGAGCTGGACAAGCTGAGCGCCGCCCTGCGGGCCAGCTGCTCCACCCTGCCCAACGGCAAAACGCTGAACATCAGCATCTCCGGCGGCGTAGCCTGGTACCCGGAGGACGGCAAAGACCTGAAGACCCTGAAAAAATACGCCGACTTCGCCATGTATCAGGTCAAGCAGTCCCGCAAGGGGCAGGTGGGCGATTTTGACATCGGCGTCTACCACCGCGAGGAGTATGCCGCCCAGACCCAGCGCGAGTTCCTGCAAGTGCTGCGGGAAGAGCAGGTGTACTACTACTTCCAGCCCATCTTCAGCGCACAGACCGGACGGGTGGTGGCCTACGAGGCGCTGATGCGGGTGAACACGCCCACCCTCACCTCGCCTTCGCAGGTGATGGCGCTGGCCCACGAGCTGGACCGCCTGTACGACATTGAGCGGATCACCATGTTCCATTCCAGCGAGGCATTCGAGAAGCTGCAGAGCCGGGGCCTCATCCGGAAGGACGCCCTGCTCTTCGTCAACTCCATCGCCAATGTGCACCTGAACGATGAAGACATCCAGGAATATCACCGCCGCTACCCCGACCTGCTCAAACAGCTCGTCGTGGAGATCACCGAACAGGAAGACCTGGACCTCGCATGTCTGGAGCGGAAGCGGAACATTCCGGGCTTCTCCGGTGCCTTCGCGCTGGATGACTACGGCACCGGCTACAGCAACGAGCTCAATCTGCTGGAACTGTCGCCCCAGTACATCAAGATTGACCTCTCCATCATCCGCGGCATCGAGAAGGATCTCGACAAGCAGCAGATCGTCTCGAATATCGTGGCCTACGCCCACGCCCGCAGTATGCAGATCCTCGCTGAGGGCATCGAGGAAGAGATCCAGCTGCGCAAGGTCATCGACCTGGGCGTGGACCTGCTGCAGGGCTACTATCTCAGTCGCCCGGCAGCCGTGCCCTCCCCCATCGCATCCGAAGCGCTGAATGTCATCCGCGCCGCCAACGCCGCGCATTCGGATGCCGGCTAAGCGCAAAAAAGAAACGGCCTTTCGGCCGTTTCTTTTTCTTATCGACCCAGCTGCCAGAATGCGACGGCGCTGGCGGCGGCGACATTGAGCGAATCGACGCCGTGCGACATAGGAATACGGACTACGTAGTCAGCTTCGGCAATCGTTTCCGGCGAAAGTCCGTCCCCTTCGGTACCCATCACGATAGCCAATCTGGGTTCGGTTGCCAAGACAGGATCATCAATGGAAACAGAGTTATCCGTGAGTGCCATGGCAGCTGTACGGAAGCCCAACTTGCCCAAGTCGCTGAGAGAACCGTCCATCCAAGTCCATGGTACAAGGAAGACCGTTCCCATCGATACTCTGACTGCACGACGGTTCAACGGGTCACAAGAGTTACGCGTCAGTAGTACGGCATCAATTCCCAGGGCGGCTGCCGAACGGAAAATAGCACCGATGTTGGTTGTATCAACAACACCATCGATCACGACGATGCGCCGGGCTTCCCGACAGACTTCTGCCATACTGCGCACCGCAGGACGACGCATGGCACAAAGAACACCACGTGTCAGGACATAACCGGTCAATGTAGCAAGCAGTTCCCTGCTACCCGTATAGATAGGCACATTGCCACAACGTTCAATGATGTTGGAGGCATCGCCAGTGATATGTTTATGCTCACACAAAATGGCTAAAGGTTCATAACCGGCGTCCAGAGCTCTCTCTATGACCTTTGGACTTTCTACGATAAAAATTCCCTTATCAGGCTCGATACGATTCCGTAATTGAGCTTCGGTGAGGGTACTGAATATTTCTACTCCGGAGTCTGTTAAGGATGATATTTCTATAATGGGCATAGTGATTTCTTTAAACGATCTATTTTATTGCAGCAATGATAGTATGCGCTTCTCACTTCCCTATGCATCATCATATTCTCATTGATTATCAATGGTTTACAACTTAAAAGGTAGACTACTCAAAAATTTACTTGTTTTTTTGCGAAAAATCTAAGATTTAACGTTTTTTTTCATCGACTCTCTCCGAACAGAGGGAAAAAAGGCAAAAACAGCCTTTTCAGGTCCCGACAGACACCGTTTGCAAAGATAGGGCATGTCGGGGTTTATTTCGCCAAAAAGAGCTGTAAAATTGAGGACGGATTCATGGATATTTTCAGGCTCCAATCGTGGAATCTTGTCTTTGGTCAGAGTGTCATTTTGCTCGGCTTTAATAACACCAGGAGCACAAATAAATTTTGCAGCCAAAAGAAAAAGGCTGTAGCCAATTTTGCCATGGCGCAGCCATCTCTTTTCTTCCCTTATTTTGACTTTACTTTAATGAACGTATATATGAATACGGGGATAAAGTAAAGCAATTGATTTCATGGAAAAGTGAACGATTATTGCAGATTAAAGTGCTACAGACTGTACATAAGTATAGTTGTAAATGTCAATTAGCTATAAGATTTCGCCATGCTTTGTGCTCAAAATATTATTTAAATAAACAATTTGAAAATTAAGCAGTGAAATAACGAATCTCTGGAATGTTACCGACATTATCACTTGTCACTATTGGTAGAGCATTCATCGACTGCCAGATAGTAATCAATCAATTTTAGTATGCTTTTAATAGGTGTTACATATAAAGATTGTTTGCCAGCTACAACTTCATTAAGCATTCCAACCAAATTACCATCTTCATTAAATACAGGAGAACCACTAAGGCCCTTCCAATCAGATAGTATCACATTTGAGGGATTTTCCAATACGCTTAACCCGAAGCGTTGAGTACCTGCATATGTGATTCTTTCCCTGAAAGTGGTCGTCCTATTCATTACTATTCCACTAATCTTATTCCTAATACATCCGGTAATTACATATTCTTTGCTGATGTCCAAATCAGCGGTGTGATCGGCGTTGATAAACAGTTTCGGTTCTCCTTCATGCACCCATATTGAGCCATCGTAGCCACACAATCTATTTGTTAAAATAGGCAACATAAAGTCATTCTTTAGTTCTGCAAAAGTCACATCCTTCAATTCTGTTAATTCTGGCATATCAATATCGAACGTATCGTAATAAATAAAACCAGACACAGTTATTAGCCCCATGCTTAATGGATTGTCCGGATCAGAATAATTGCAAATAATACCAACGCCATAATCAATACCCTTACGTTCACCCTCGCTATAGTCGTCTTCCATATGAACATTGTGATCACATGTGACCAAAAATCGATGGCCTTTATACAACAATAAGAAGCCGCTTCCCCAACCCTCAATATCCGGATTAGGTGCCTTATTGGGAGTCAACATCACAATTTGCTGCGATGCTTTCCAGAAATACTCTACGAGCGTCATTGGTAAATTGTTATTCGTCATCTTCGCTATTTTTTAATAAACTGTGTTTGAACTTGGCCGTTTTTACTTCTTCCCAAAAATCATCGTCAAGCAAGAATGGATTTGCAAGCCTTTCAATAAACAGGCGCACATATCCTTGTGAATTCACCATATCAATAAATTCATATGGAATACTGCCTTCCTGGTAAGCCGGGAATTCTTCAAGTTCTTTGTCGGAATGTGTTCTAATGTACTCGTAATCAATCCGTGCATATTCAAAGAATAGCTGTCTGAATATTCCCGTTAAATGAATATCCAAATTGTTGCTCAAATAATCTTCGTCGTTATCAAGAAGGGTCTCCCACGTAAAATCACCATGTTCTTTTGAAACATAGTTTCTTTCAAATGTTTGTGTCAGGAAGTTAGGGACCTCAAACCCTATTTCGTCAAGTTTACTTGCCCATGTTTCTTCAAGATTCTCAAGATAGTTCTCGTCTGTATTAATGTCACCTGCCTTCGATGCAAGCGAAGGCAGAATATCGAGCATATTCACTCCAAACTTATTGATCCTATTAGCGAGCTTTTTTGTGCAGTTAGGTGCAATGTCTGATAAGAATCTTTCACGAGTTACTTTGTAAGGATTAACTCCGGCAAGGACAATAGCATTCATGTCGAAACCTGTTTTTGTAAATTCCGAAATTAATTGTGCGCAGTAGACAAAACCATGAATACCTCTTTCTTCCATAATTTGAGCTGCAATAGAGGAAACTTTGTTAAGACGTTTGTACATTTCGGGCGTTGGCTTTTCTCCAGGCTTTGGAGACCATTCGCCAGGAAGAGACTCCCACACAATCTTACTGACCGAAATATTTTCTTTATTGAAACATGAGTAACTTAAATCTTTAAACACCTTTTTATCTGGAATCCAGAGCTCTAATTTTAAAGTACTAATATCATTATTTTCATATTTTGGAACGAGTAAACACACTTTATTGTTGTCATAAATAAGTGTGTTGATTGTGGCCTGTTCGACGATTCTTTCGCCTATTGGAGAAATGAGAACATAGATAATGTCACCACCAGACATTGGCGTGAATTTGGTTCGCAAATAACTGCCATATGCGAGCAACTCAGTATATGCTTGACGTGCTGTCTGGTCTGACTTTTTCAACTCAATGACAACAATTCCATCATCACCGCATCGATTAGCAAGGAAGTCTGTCCTCATTGTAGATTGTCCTTCCTCTGTTAGTGACACTTCGCAGCCAAAGAAACCGATATCGCTTATTGATTCCCACAATTTTTTGTAACGGTCGATGACCATATTGTATAAAACATCCGAGGGAGAGGCAAATGCCGGATTTTCAAATTTTACTTTTGGGAATTGAGGCGTCACCAACAAGTCGGCAAAGCTTTCACGCTTTTCCCAAATATAGTTTTGTATTTGTTTCTCGTTCATAATTAATGAATTAATATACAAATGTAAGATAATAGCATGACATGATTGATAGAATCGATCAGAAAAGCGACATTGTATATGAAATTAGCTATAGAAGAAGGGATATTTGCGAACTGCAGAGTCATTGCACTGGCGCAAAGAATGAGAGTAGCGTCTGTTGAGCCTCGACTCCGTCGAGAGCCAGGAGATAGGCAACTGCAGTACCACTGAATACACAATAGTAGTAGATGTATAGGTTGGAACCGGTGTGTTTGGCATAGAAGCCGAGTATTCGTTTATTAGCCTGAGAGAGCAAATGCGTTCCAAGTGAGAATTTACGCATTGGTGAGAGATTTCCAGTTCTTGAAGAGCTGCCTGAAAATGGATTTCGCTGATGTTTGGTAGTTGGTTCTAACAGAATCACCAGTACCTTTGTTGAGAATGCACTTACGGTTGCAAACCTTTGCTGCGGTCACGTCTTTGGCAGAAACTGTCATTTCTTCGAATTCATTTGAAAGAATATACGTTATAGCTGAAAAATTTAGGTTAAAGTTTGTGGTTTTAGTTTTAGCGGTCTGTCTTAAATATCATATTGTATAGATAATGATTTTGTGATATACAACAATTTACAGAAAAATGAAGAAATGACTCCAGCCATTTCTTCATGGCGCAGCCATCTCTTTTCTTCCCTTATTTTGACTTTACTTTAATGAACGTATATATGAATACGGGGATAAAGTAAAGGTGCTGATTTCATGGAAAAGTGTAGTTCTCAAGCCTCAATTTTGATGGAAAAGTGTATAAATGGAGCCTCGATCGCAGGAAAAAGTGTGAGGAATCCGATTTATTCGCTTGAAAAAGTGTAGAACCACTTAAATATCACATCTTCAATTCTTGCGATTTTTACCTATAATATATCATTAAATAGATAAAAAGTAGTATATTTGCATATTATATGATATGTTGAATATGGCAAAGAATACAATGGGCACCAAGTTGCCAAGAAAGCTGGAGCAGAAGATGCAGATAGTGGGTGAGCAGATCAAACTGGCTAGACTGCGCAGGAATCTCAGCATGGCTCAGGTTGCCGAACGCGCAACCTGCTCACCGCTTACGGTTGGCCGGATTGAAAAGGGAGCACCGACAGTAGCTATCGGCATTTATCTCAGAGTTCTCTATGCGCTTCAACTGGATGATGATATACTTCTGCTTGCCAAAGAAGACGCAATGGGAAAGGCTTTACAGGATTTGAGTTTGAAAAAGCGAGAGAGAGCCTCCAAAAAAGAATAAGCCATGAAACGACTCTATGTATTTGCTGATTTTGATTGGCTGAAAGAACCAAGGCTAATAGGAGAGCTGAGCTATGAATCACTTCGTGGCTCGGACAGTTATGGATTTTGCTATAGTGATGATTGGCTAAGGGACTATGGCAACTTGTTTCTTAGTGATGACTTGAACAACTATCCAGGGCAGCAATATACGGCTCCGGGCAAGGATATTTTCGGATGTTTTTCTGATGCCCTCCCAGACCGATGGGGACGCACATTGATAAATCGCAGGGAACAGATTCTGGCGAAAGAGGAGAAACGTCCTGTTCGCCGTCTTTCATCATTTGACTATCTTGTCGGAATCGAAGACTACTCCCGCATGGGTGGTTTCCGTTTTAAGGAATCCTTGGAAGGAGAATATATCAATGCAAGTGAATCTCTACGGATACCACCGTTAACCGATATCCGTGAACTGATTGCTGCCAGTTCTGAGATCGAAAAAAGTGAAGAGGAGAATCACCTGCCTGAAAGACGCTGGATCGAGCAGCTTGTACAACCGGGGTCATCCCTTGGCGGGGCGCGTCCAAAGGCAAGCGTGATTGACGAGAACAAGATCCTGCATATAGCAAAGTTTCCGTCCCGCAAAGATGATTATGATACTGGGCTTTGGGAACATTTCTCACATCTATTGGCAAAGAAGGCCGGCATACACGCAGCAGCGACAAGAGTAATCTTCACAAACGACAAATACCATACATTGCTTTCCAGACGATTTGACAGAAAGGAAGGCGGTGAGCGCATACACTTTGCTTCAGCCATGACTCTTTTGGGCTTGAATGATGGTGACAATGCTAATACCGGCCATGGCTATCTGGATATTGTTGATTTCATACTTCAGAACTGCACCAACGTGGAGGATAATCTGCAAGAACTGTATCGCAGAGTTGCATTCAATATCTGCATTGGTAATACGGATGATCATTTTCGTAATCATGGTTTTCTTTTGACTGCGAAAGGCTGGACACTTTCTCCGGCATACGATATGAATCCAACGCTGAATGAGTATCAGAGTCTGTTAATCAACAGCTATACCAATAAATCGGATTTGAATGAGTTGCTGAATTCTTGTGAGGAATATATGATACAGAAGAATATTGCTCAGCAAATCATCGGCGAGGTACTTGTCGCAGTCAAAGATTGGCAAATACTGGCAACTCAACTGGGTGTTGCGAAAAACGAGCAAAAACAATTTTCTACAATTTTCGAACGTAATTTAGAAATATATGATTCTAAATAGTAGCATAAAGATGAAAAATATATTGTGAATTACAGATATAGATATTATCATTAGCAACAGATTAAAAAACAAACATAGATATGAGTTTTACTTGGATTCCATATTACAAAGAATTTGCTCAAAGATTGACGCAATTTCAAAAAGATAGAAAGCGACTGTTGAATTTGATTTATAATTATCGAGATGAACTGCTTGCTAAATACCTTCACGATCAAGGAGGCGAGGGAGATTTGTTAGAAGATATTGACCCATTTACCGTATTTGGCTTGTTTAATAGAGGTATTAAACATGAGAATAGAATAAATTCAGCAAAGTTATTTAAGAACATACTTGATATAAAAGCAGATATTCCGAAAGATTTTGAAGGTATTCCGGTTCTTAATAATCAGAAGTCTCATTTTTTTGGATTTAGATCCCATCGAGGGAAAAATGACATACAGAATTTGTGGAATCTATTTATAAAAGTTGTTAATGATGAAAACTTTGAAGAGGAATACAATACGGTAATCAAGCAGTTCATTATTAAAGTGAATATTACAATGGGGCTATTTTGGATTCGTCCAGAAAAATTCTTGGCTTTTGATCGTACAAATAGGCAATACTTAAAAGAGCATTATGGAATTAAATTACCTAATAAAGCACCTGAGTATTCTGAATATATGAAAATTTTGGATAGCATTAATAAGAAAATGGCTTCAGGTGAGATTAAAGAAAATACTTTCTATGAATTATCTGCAAATGCGAATAATTTGGGATATGATAATTCTGACTATGATTCCTACTTGGAATGGGGTTCATTTTACACTGAATTATGGAAAAAACGAAAAAATATTATACTTCAGGGGGCTCCTGGCACAGGTAAAACGTATCGTATTCCAGAGTTAGTAGTACGTTTATGTGAGCCGGAGTTCGATGCTAATAACGCTACTCACAAAGAGTTAATGTCTGTTTACGATAGATTAAAAGAAGAGAAACGTGTTATGTTTACCACATTCCACCAATCGATGGATTATGAGGATTGGCTGGAAGGTCTACGCCCTGTTTTAGAGAACGATCAAGTAAGATATAAAATTGAACCTGGTATATTCAAGAGGTTATGTACAGAGGCAGAACGGCCATTGTCTGCAAAAAAAGATGTGAATATATCAGATGAGGCAATAGTATGGAAGGTATCATTGAGTGGTACTGGTGATAATCCTGTGCGCAGAGACTGCATGAAAAATGGATATATCCGTATAGGATGGGATGGATATGGTGAAAATATAACAGATGAAACGGATTGGTCAATACATAATGGGGAGGGTAAAACAATATTGAATGCTTTCATTAATACGATGAAGGTTGGAGATATTGTAATGAGTTGCTATTCAAGCCGTACCATTGATGCTATAGGCATCGTTACCGGTGAATACGAGTGGCATGATAATTTTGAACACTATAAACGAGTACGCAGAGTCAAATGGCTTGTTAAAGGTATAAATGAAGATATCGTAAAGTTAAACGATGACAAAACTATGACTTTAGGAACGGTTTATAGGTTGAATGCCATAACCTTGGATAAGGTTAAGTCTTTATTGGATAAGCATGAAGCATCCAAAACCTTGATTGATAATAATAAGCCATACGTAATTGTTATCGATGAATTTAACAGAGGGAATGTTTCGAAAATATTTGGTGAACTGATAACATTGCTTGAGCCAGATAAAAGGAAAGGAATGAGGGATGCTGAAAGCGTACTTTTACCATATTCAAAGAAAGAATTCTATATACCTTCAAATGTTTTTCTGGTTGCAACGATGAATACCGCTGACAGATCTCTTGATACTATTGATTATGCTATTAGAAGAAGATTCGCGTTTATTACAGTAAAGCCACAAGAGATTGATGATGATAATTTTAACTCTGAATTGTTTCGTGAGGTAAGTAGTTTGTTTATAAGTAATTATGACGAATACGCTGAAAGTGGATTTGACGACACGATTAAGCTTCTACCAGCAGAAACATTATCAGAAGAGTATAGACCAGAGGATGTTTGGATTGGTCATAGCTATTTCATCATGGATGGCGAATATGCGCTTCAAGACAGATTGCTTTTTGAAATTATTCCCTTGCTTGAAGAATATATTCGAGATGGAGTTTTGACATCTGAAGCACAACAAACAATAGATAAGCTTTATTTGACTGCGACAGAACAATGAAACTAATACGACTTCAAGAACAAATAGCTGAAAATACTTGTATCCATCAAGATATAGCACAAGATATTATTCCTCATATGCAAGATGGGGAAGATATTGTGTTTTCTGTTTGTCGAAAAGATAAGGATAAAGAAATGTGCTTGTCCCTCAGTAGAGATAATGACCATATCTTTGCCAAAGGCTCATATTTCATTGGGCTTGATTGGCTTTCAACGGGAAATGTAGCTATACAAGTTAATCCCAAGATGAACGAGGGCTATGAGATAGATTATATACGCATGTTAAATGATTCATTAACAGAGTGTGAAAACTACAATCATTTAAGTGATCTTGTAACTATATATTTTAATAAGCCTTCAATTAAAGTTTCGCAACAACAAGATTTACTAAGTATATTTCTTATAACAGAGTACCTTAACATACTTAGTTTGATTGTAAAGAAGGGGCTGAAAAAGAGTTTTTACATAGTAAATGAGAATTTGCATAATAAAATTAAGGGTCGTATAATGGTTGGCCAAAATATGCGAACAAATATAGCAAAAGGACGTATAACCAATAATGTATGTAAGTATCAGGTTTATGGAATTGATTCACCTGAAAATAGAATTTTAAAATTAGCATTTCGTTTCTGTGTTAAACAGTTGGAAGTATATAAATATGCTGTAAACACAGAGTTGTTGAATAAAAAAGTTAGATTTATACGACCTTATTTTGATAGTATAAGCGACGATATATGTGTTAGAACAATAAAAACATATAAAGGTAATCCCGTTTATAGGGATTATAATCAGGCAATTGAATTTGCTCAAATGCTTTTACGCCGTTATAGTTATGATATTACGACTATTGGACAAAAAGACATTTCTACGCCACCTTTTTGGATAGATACAAGTAAACTGTTTGAGCTATATGTATTTCATCACTTACGTAGAGTTTTTACTGGGAAAAATGAAATTAGTTATCATGTTCGTGCGCATTCCCAAGAACTTGACTATCTTCTAAAACCTGAGTTATGGCCTAATCCATATGTGATAGATGCCAAGTACAAACCTAGATATAAAGAATGCAAAACCATATCAAAGGAGGATGCCAGAGAAGTGTCTGGGTATGCTCGTCTAAGTAAAATTTACGAATTACTGGGTTTAGATGAAGAAAGTGCCACTCCCATAAAATGCTTGATAATATATCCAGACCAAGATAAAAATGAGTTCTTTACGTTCAGTCGGGAAAAGGAGCCAGAATTCGAAAGAATATCAGGATATGTAAGATTGTACAAGGTGGGAATAAAGTTACCTCTTATAAATTAATTAGAAGGGGATATATTACCCATTCGAAAGGTATTAAAGACCCTCGCCAGATCAGGTCTGGTTCGGTGGAAAATGATGCAGGTGAATAAATTCAACCGGATGCATGATACCTGCATCGGTTTTTGAATGACGGTAGGATCAACATCGGCAACAACCTCATCGAGAATGCCATTAGGTTGCTGGCACTCGGAAGGAAGAACTATCTCTTCTGCGGCAACGATGCCTCTGCATATCTGGCAGCCATCATATACTCCCTTATAGGCACCTATCGAACGCGAGATGGGTAGCCGCCACAACGGGCAATGAGCAAGCAGGTGCATACATCAATGGGAGAAATCCCCCCCCGTGACCGCGATGGCATTTTCGATTCCCAGGTCGTGCGCAAACGAGAGAAGATCCTTGCAAACTCTTTGGCGGACCGAATCATGAGCCTATTTCCCGAAACTGTATACGTGACCTTCCCTTACGGGCATCATCAGCGGCGAAGGCTCTAAGCCCTGTTGCACAAAGTCCGGATCGTACTTGAACTGTGAGATTTCATATCTTTGGTCCCAACGTACGGAGTCGATGGGCTGGCCGTATAGATTGCACGAGCTACATCTACTATTTCGATTCTTCCCTATTTTTTTGTGTAACCTTTGGATGCTCCCTTACGCCAGGGTTTATTTGCTTTGTTGGCCAACTCGTAGTATTCATAAGGGCTCAACTGCTCTTCCTCGATGGGCAGGACGAAGAAGTCGAGCTTGCCCAAGGTGCGCAGGATGCGTATCAGCTACTCGAAGTTTTTGACCTTTCTGTATTCCATGCGCTTTATTTTACATATTCGTTATGATTGTCAGCTCATTGGTCTTTCCAATAGGACTTTCTTTATATCATATTGTTGGTTCCTGAAAGCTCTAAAGTGCTTTAGCATATTACCATTATTTCTATGTTCATTCTCTATGTTCTGTTTAGAATTATGAATATCAAATATTAGGCACTTGCAATGACTTGCAATTTAATCATTCTTGTTTCCCACAAAAATGCTTCAGTGATACTCAGTAGTTTTAATTGATCTGTTGATGCTGCGGCTTTTGATAATCCAGGTTGGACTATGTGAATTATGTATTCAGTATTATATACACTTCTAACTTTTTCTTTAATGATAGACAGTTGGTTTTCTGTCCCTAATTCGTATCTGTTTTTAGCTTTTGTAGTTCCTCTCCGCAACATTCGTCCGATAATATGTTCTGGTCTAGAATGAAGCCAACTTACACATTTTTGTGCTTGCCCATTGACTGCATATAAGTCATTAATTCGAGCTCCTGGATGGTCTTCTTGTGAAAACTTTAGGTGAAATAATTCTACTTTAACTACTTTATTAATGTCATCAACTTTAATTGCAATTACATCTGCAATTTCCCCCGCATTATCATCATCGAATATTATATCGAAATCTTGGCTTTTTAGTTTTTGTATGACATGATATTGGATACTTGTATTGTCTTTTTCATTCCCTTGTGATTCATTTTTGATATTGACTCCATCCCAGTTCCAGACTTGTATATCTTCTTTATTAAATAATGTATCGTCGTTGCTATATTCGGCTAAATATTGGCCTTGTAATGTAGTTCCATCTACAAATCGGATGGTTGGGTAGTATGAATCTTTACAAAAGAAGTCTGAAAGCAATGTCATTCTGCGCCCCATTTTAATGTAAAGAGGGGTCTGTGTATTTTCTATTGTTACATGTCCGTCTATTATTTTGTATGTGTAATGAGCTTCGAAATCACTACATCTAACAAGAAATTTTAAAGCACCTTCTGATTGATCATTTGAAAGATCAATATCTACGTATATTAAGGGGCGCATATCCTCATTCCTTGTGCCTATGAAAATATTTTTTTCCACTTCGCCAATAATGTTTTCTGGCCACTCGATTGAAATTGCGCGTTTGCGTGGTATGGAATCGACAGATATATATTTGGTCGCATGCCGCATTACTATTTCATCATTAATAGATGGATCTAAGATCTTTGACCCGATTGAATCACACCATTTTGTAAACTCACTTATATTACTGATTCTTCGAGACCATACTCGTCCTCTGTACGAACATCCAACTGATGTCTCTTCTCCATTCTCATACCCTGTAACGAATATGTTTGATTTAATTTTATTTTTTTGCTGTGCCTCTGTTAATGCTTTTTCAATATCAGAACCAGCATGCATCGTAAAGCTTCGGAGTGTACTTAAAGTATCTTTTAAGCCGACATTGGTTACTCTTATACGATGCATACGCCCCATACATCTAAATATACTGGTTGCGTCAATTATGCTTGCGGATTCGTCTGTAATGGCTTTTGCTAGATTCTCGAAAAGAGATCCGTTATCTGAACAATTAATAAATAGTAATTTCTGTTGAACATTGCGATAAATGATATAAAGGGTCCAATGCATTTCGAATAAATCCTCAATTCTTCCAAATGCTACTTTCTCTTTTTTCCCAGCAACTATAACAATTGTTGTTCCTTGTGTGTTTGTGTCAAAGTAAACTTTTTCATATCGTTCTATTGCCGCTAATCCCTTTTCATATTTTTCTGGGTGCCATTCCTGCTCATTAATTTTATAGACGACAGCACTTAATGCAGGTAAAAGGTTCTGTATAGGTAATTCCTCAGGGAATTTTTCAAATCCTTGTATGAACTCTCGTAATGAAATTTGATTGTCTATTTGCCCTTCGCTTAAATATGGTAATAATTGGTTCCAGTCTGCATCGGATGCATATAAATGCTCGATTTCTTTTTGGGCATCAACATCTGCTATATTTACAATAATAGAGGCGTCTCCTAAAGAATTATCCATGCTTGTTCTTGTAAAGCGCCCGATTAATTGTAAGGTTGTTGGCAAACTTTTCTTGATATCATGGAAAGCTGCAATTTTTAGTCTAGGCATATCGAAACCTTCTCCAAGCATGTCAACGCATACGACAATTTTGCATTCGCCTGCGATTATTTTTGCTTTTATCTCTGATTTCGATTTTGCAGATAATTGTGAGTGTATAGACAACGGATTATATCCCGGGGCTAAGGTCGCATAGATTTTTTGAATAACTTCAGCTCTTGCAATACTATTTACCCTTGCCATTAAGATATGATCATGTCCATTCCTGATATCTAAGTTTAACTGTTGGATAGCCTTTTCTGCTATTATTTTGTCGGATTGTGTAGGATCCCATTCAATGATAGGTAGATAATTTATGGGCTTGAAATATCCTTCTTTTTGCGCTTTTCGCAAAGGATAATTAAATATGATTTTACCACCAATGGGCTTATCATCATTTCGAAATGGAGTTGCGGTAAATTGGAGAATTTTCGAATGTTTAAAAGAATCTTTAACATCCGACCATGAGTTTGCTGGAGTGTGGTGGGCTTCATCCACGAATAAATGAGAACATTGATTGGCAATCGCCATTTGAATGGATTTTGTCAAATTGCCAATGATACTAATTGTCGTAACGACAACATTACATTGTTCCATAAAAGCAATGGCCTCTTCCGAAGAAGCTGGACGATGCGACATTACTCCAACAATTGGTTTTAGAACAGTTTCTTTAACTATGCTAAATTGAGGGTCGGCAAGTAATCCTAATGATGCAACTTTATTGGATATTTGTGAGCGTAAGGCATCTGTAGGAACAATGATCATTGTTTTATAGCATGACGCAGCGATCAGTAAAGACAACATCACTTCTGTTTTACCAGTTCCTGTTGGCATTACGATTGTGGCAGCATCAGAAGAGACCTCCCAATGAGATAATGTAGCATAAATAGCACCAATCTGTGGAGAACGTAATCCTTTAATATCTCGGTTGATATCTTCTTTTTTTAAAAATATTCCATTCTCCCAAGTTGCCAATACTTGAGATGGAATTCTTCGTTCTGCAGGTGGATTATAGTTTAGAATTCTACCTATGCTTGCCATAATACTGAATTATAAGAGTTTGCTATTGTAAAGATAAACAATGTTTTAATGAGGCGCCTAATGATTAGGAATAATTTAGCACTTAATGGTTGTTATTATTATAATTCGCATAGAGATTATGCAAATGTTTGTAGACTCTAAGCAGGAATGTTCGTGCCGATATAGTTACACCTATCCCCAGAAGGGTAGGGATGATATATGTGCTAACTGAATATATTATTGACTTGTTCGGTCATAATCTCACAGCGAATGTTTACGTCTCTGGACAACTCGTCTATTACAGAAGGCAAATATCGCATATTTATTACTGTTAACCATGTTTATTGTTAGATTGTTATAAGGGGTTCATTAAAATTGTAGTATAATCTCTTTTTCATTCCTTAAATCCAAAGTATACGATGTCCATCTCCATATCGCCGATTAGTTCACCTTTTTTCAGCCTCTGTTTGACGCTCTCTTCTGAACTAATGGCTCTGAAAATGATGTCAATGATTCGTAGTCCTTTGGGATATCGAAACCCTTCGCTTCGTCTTCGGCCGCGGATGTTGATTGATATGTGCCCCTTATCCTTTTTCTGACTTCTGAATAGCAGTAGGTCAGATTTGAAGCCACGGTACTTTGTGTTGACTTCACATACATCATAACCAATCTGCCGAAGGTCAAAGGGCTTATCCGGGTGGTTGAACGAAGTGTAGTAAGGATGAATGATGATGGTTCCTTCATCGAAGATTTCCTTTAGAAAATCTCTTGCATTCTCGTACAAAGGATTTCTACCATAACTAAATGATTCTCCCGTAGATTTTTGTAGTTGAGGCATCGATACGATCCATTTCCTATCATCGTCTGTGTCGGTCAGGAATTCCTTCAATTTAGCCCTATCAAGAGCCTGGTAATTGATATCTATTTCTATGCATTTGAGGTTATTGTCGACAATGATCTGACGTTTTTTACCATCGACTTTATGGCTGACTAGAAATTCAATGAACAGACGCTCGCCATTATCCATTATACCTTCCACATCCGGCCGGAAACCATAGCGTTCATCCCACTTCTCCACTTCAACATTGTGTATTCTTACGAGACCAGAGGGAAAAGTGCTGCTAATGGATTGAGGTAACATTATCCGTCCGGTTTCCTGAAGAACTTCTTTAGCGAGCAGGTGGAGTGAAGATTCGTATGCTCCTTCACATTCGAGTCCTTGGGCGTGTGCGAAATGGTGTTCACGAATTTGTCCGGCATTCTTAGCATATAGAGGAGCATTGCAATGGGGGCAGTGACAACCGCACTTCATGCCTTTGGCAACATCATCAACGTGGACGAGGGCTCCGCCTTCATCCAGCGCAAAAGTCAAGAATGCGCCCATAATTAAAATCTCCTCTCTATATATATCAGGAGTTCTCCATCCAGTTCTTTGGTGCCCTGAGGAGCACGGAGAAAACCGTGTTTGGTAAGATTCTCTTCCGTGAGTTTACCGGATTTGGAGGTAGCCTCAAGGCGAAGTAGAGCATATTTAACCTCGCTCTCGTCCTGATTTATACGCTCTTTATCTACCCAAAATTCCTCCTCTTTAACCATCCACTGGTCGTAGCGAACATTGATAGCCTCTACGGTCATTCTGTACTTGATTTCACGATCCTCTGAAACGTAGATGTATATGGTATCGCCGAGGCTAACGTTATATCGACTTTGTTGCCAATGATACTCGCCATACTTCTCCAGACACTCTGCCAGCCGAAAAGTACTACGCTTGGCAGTAATGAGCCACTTCTTATGGTTCTCTGGGATGATATGCCCGGCCATATTTACGCGGTTGCTATTGGGGACAATGTCGAGATGGCAGTCCATTGCCGCAGCGATACGACAGAGAATGTCGAGACCAGCGGAGTACTTTCCTTTCTCAATACGACTCAAATTGGACGCATCAATATCGGCAAGCTGTGCGACATCCCGAGCATCCATGCGGCACTCCATCCGAAGGCTCTTGATTTTTGCTCCGATTCGCTCCCGTTCGTTTTCGCGATCTGGGCCATACCAGAAGATGCTAGCCCAGCAATGACATTGATACATACCACGAAGAATCGGCCCCATTATAACAGAAGGGTCGCCCTGGTAATATTTGTCGAAGAGTGCAGCGATAATTTGGCAGTGCTGCTCCTGCATTTCAAAAGGAATTACTCCTGAGAGTCCCAGCGTGAAACGGTCACCTTGTGACGTTTCAACAGTCACCTTATCCAGGCTGACAAATTTACATTTAGTTCTTGTTTCCATAATTCTGCAACAGGGTTAACCTTAAACATCAAGAATTATAAAGCAAATATAATAAAAGATCTTGGCTTTACAAATTTACCAAGCGAATTATTGCTATAAAGGCAAAGTGTTCTCCTATTGGTCTAAAAGATGATTGCTGAGTTGACAATACTCGTTAGATATCTCGATACTAACAGACTTTATTGAGTCAAAGCAAGCAGCGCGAGACGTGGTGATAGTGAATTATTAATAGCAAGA